>Ga0247778_1000132_pt1 | contig 129342 bp, 154 predicted proteins | sample UWRJL049202B5_FD_179939 | JGI IMG/M metagenome (GOLD analysis project Ga0247778, IMG submission 179939) | Plant litter microbial communities from Arlington Agricultural Research Station in Wisconsin, United States - UWRJ-L049-202B-5 | ecosystem: Environmental > Terrestrial > Plant litter >... | reverse complement strand
TTATAGAAGGGGAGAGGCGCTGGATCCGAGGAGGGGGAGGACGTGAGGTTGTGGGGTGGAAGGAGGGAGGGGTGTATATATTGCGTTAGATTTGTATTTGCATTGCGTGGCACGCTGCCATTTATCTCGAGGCGAATTCTTTGGGGGAGTTTTGGTGAAGTGAGCTCTATTGTCGTATACCTCTGAGAAGTGCTCAGAAAGTCAGAACTATCTTGTCCCGTCATTCACCCTCTTCCTACTTCTTCGCCCCATTCTTCACATCTATAAAATCAAGTCCTCCTCAATTCAGACGTAGCAAATTCAACATTCCTGGTAGGAATGCAAGAGTTATCAATGAGAGACCCCATCCCGTCAAGCAAGACCTGCCCTGCATGATAACTTTGCTTTGTCAGATATGAACTTCTTTTGGGGTTTTGAATTCGTTTATTCATTCATCTCAAGATTGCTGAATATTTGCTGTCAGTTGTCCTTCTGCTGTTTTTCAAGCCGTTCGTTCATGCATTCAATGGCCATGCCTGGATAGTTTTAGGAGAGGAGAAGTGACTGGATCATGTCCGCGGGAATTCATATGTTCTACATAATTGCAATTCAAAAATCGGAACTTCTCCAGCTCGGGCTCATGAAATTGTCTAAAGCCATTGGATGTAGTCTGTTGCTGAGCTAGTGTCCAGTGCGGAGGGGATGCTCTTATACTCTGATGTGGGGATGCTATTCATTTTCTAGCCAAGAATTTAGTGAATCATACGCCTTGGCAATTTCTTTTCATGCATGGTATTTAATACCTGCTCCGCTGTTCTCAGAAGACAATAGCAAATGATTCGGCCCCAGGCGAACGTTTTGATGTTCTGGGTGTTGGGAGAGTCCCAGGTGCTTTAGGTAGCTCTGGTGATCGGGGGATGGATAGATGTGAACTGGTGAATTGGAGGTAGGGGTTTTTGATTCGGCTCGCGCGTTCTGTTGAGGGACTGGCTGCTGTCGATGAGTGGTTTACGTTCATTCAATGAGAAATGTGAATTGCAAAGTAAGACAGAGCACCCATGAACTTACGGCAAAGAAATTGCTTGGCGTGGTACTTGCAGTGGAACGAGGGGTGCAGAATGATGAGAGAAGACGGTGCTCTATGGAGCTAAGAGCGCACGCAGTCCTTTGTTTTTTGACTTTTCTGAAAACCGTGTCGTCTATTTAATACTCTACCCCCTAATTCAATTGCATTTGCGTGGCAGTCCAACTTGTATGAAAATTCAATAAATCTTTGCTGTATATTTACTAGATTCACTGGAAGAGAAATTCGAAGCAAATTAGCCAATATTATGGTTTACATTCTGGTGAGGGCTTTGGCAGACCCTCGCTTGGGTCGAAAGAAATGCACACTGCTTCTGAAAGAAAAACATGGATCTTCTTCAGTCAAGTGGTAGTCGCACACTTGCTCGGTGTGATAGAAGAGTAGAGCTGTTGTCATCATAGCTTAAGGGCACATATTCATTTAGCACAGTTCCCCACTACTCGTCCTAATGCACGTACGCTCTGCCGTGAAGTGATGTTGCCGAGTAGCAACCGGCTTCGTTTAGAAATTGGCGAAAAAGGAGGTCGGTATACAAAAGTTTTGTCAGACATCCTGATTGGCGCGTCGGCAGACATTCGGTGAATATAATTGATACGCGTATGTAATGAAATAAGCAGAAAGTCCTCAAGCTTCGATAAAGGAGGACCTGGGGGTCGATGGTATACGGCATTGCTTGAAGGCGGTGTGTGTTGCGATCAGCCCCTGGCCATCATCCAATCCAAGCCCAAGGATTAAATCTCACTTGTGGGAATATAAGCTTTTGGTCTCGAATTTTTTTTTTTTTTTTCGGTCTGGCTGTTCAACTTTGACACTCCTCAAGTTTTTGCAACTAAGCGAATTTCCATAGATCCATCACCTGCGGCCATTCTTCAACAACTTTCTTTCTCTTTGAAATGACGCAAAGCCCGCATGAGTATGAGTTTGTCACGGCATTCAAAAGAACAAGGATGAAGTAGCGAGTCTTAGGTCCCGTTCTTCCGGTGTATTCGAAGGCTTCTAGGAATTCTAGAAGAAGTCGGTATCAGGCCTTGAAGCAGATCGGTCGCGCAGACTTTTGAATACTAGGTGCGTATTGCGCCAGGGCTTTTCGGGCGTCCCTGATCCAGTCCTGAGCCCGGCGAGTTTGGCGTTTTCCATTGGCCGTGCTTTAGTTGTATTTTACCTAGTTTTTGGCATATCCCCTCATGGACCCAATCACAATTGTCTGGAACTCGAGACTACCTCCAAGTTTCGGATCTATCGGAGCGGCCATTCAAAAGCAGTCAAATACCGGATGAGAGGTAGTCTATACAGTAGTGTAGCTATCGTTAAACAACAAACTTTTGCTGCAAGAAAAAGTGCTCGCTGGCGGCCGTTCCCCACGTCTTTCGAGGTTTACGCGAGCCTTGGCAGGGGTAATTCCACCCCCCTGGCTAGAAGCCGTGCTAGCGGAACTTACCTACTACACTACAACAGTCTATCTTAGGAAAGCCGCGTTGCGAGTACTCCAATAATAATCCATTTGAGGTATTTATGCCAAGTCCCGTTTACAGCCAGCGAAAATTTCTCTCAAGTGAAGAAAGCTGGCATTTCATATAGAAGTCATTCCAGCAGGTCACAGATTTGAAATTTCTCTAACCATACATCTACAAACTCAACAATCTTCGCACTTGTTATAACTTCTTCTCCGGACCTCATACGGAGATGAAAAAAATGCCACACTTCATCAAGGCTCTTCGCGCACCCGGCGCCCGAGGTGCGATTGAGAGTACCGCACCCACGCAGGGAGTGAATGAAGCGCAAACCACCGATAACATCCCGACACACTCTTCCAAACCCAAATCCAGACGTTTAGATCGCTGGCTCCACGTCGTTGTTGAGTTTTCGGGCTCCGAATTTGTTTTCTTCTCCCTCATGGCAGCTCTCTTGACCCGGGCCTTTATGGGCATCCAGTTTGGGCAATCCGAAAACTGGCAGGTGATAATCTCAGATGTCCAGGCCATCCTCACCTACGTATTCGATTCGTTGCTCATGCGACAGCAACTCAACAGCTACGGCTCGCTTCTGAAAGACACTGCGTCCCTGCGATCGCGCGCCTCCAGCATGAAACGCATGCTCAAGAAACTCGCCGCGGTGGGGGAACCAAAAATCATCATGTTAAACAACGTTGAGCCGGAAAGATTGCCTGGGTTTGCCCTTGAACTTCCCACGGAAAACTGGCTTGGTCGAGTGTCGACACACGCATCCAACATCATCGGGCATATCGTCACGGTTGGCCTCTTCTGGGTTTGTATATTCATTTGGATTGGGTTTGGTCACTACTGTGGCTGGAGCAACCAGTGGCAGCTTTACATCAATTCCGCAACGTCTGCACTCATGGTCTTCATATTCGCCTTTCTAGCGAATATCAGAGAGCGACATAATAGGCATGCTGCACGCTGCCTGGACATGGTATTCCAAGCCGATGCGTCACTTGAGCGCAATCTGAGAATCAAGACAGAAGACATCCTTCCGAATCCGCCAGACGTTGTTCCTGCTCCTAAGGTTACCAGAATTCAACGGGCAATTGATTATTATGCGGATGTCGTTGGCACTTTGGTAGGCATAGTCCTATTGCTGGTTATCGTTGCTTGGGTGGCGGTTGGGCCAGTGTTGTCTTTCAGTTCGAACCGGTGGCTCTTCATCGGCACCTATGCCGGCCTCGTCGGGATGAATGACGGATTCGTGCTGCGAAACGTGGACTTCCAATTACGGAGCTATGAGGACGAGCAGCTGGAATTGGTCCGACTTGACGATATTGAGCTTTTCCAGGCTCTCGAAGTGCCGCAACCACTGGATGAGCAGGTCGACAACACATCACTTAGTTGCAGGATCTCGATCTTGATGGGAAAAGTTTGTTCACACCAGGTGACCGTGATACTGGGAGCAGCTTCTATTATTCGGCTCATCATAGGCTCAAGTGCCATGCATTAGAGTCTGACGGGCCAACTTCTCAGTAATATCCCACTAAGTATCATCGAATCCTTTTTCATGATGATTTTGATTACAAGCCACAACATTGCGGATACGAGAAGGCGTTTGATTCTTCACAATATATACGAACGGCGATTGAAGCTTCTTTCGTACGTCGGCCAGGCCGGCAAGCAGGAGTGAAATATTCGGTGGTTTTGGAATGATGAACTCATTCATTTTGGAAGAGTATCTTCCAAAATTTGACTGACGTGAAAATCTGATTGGTCTGATCAATTATTTTGTTCTTCATCATTTGAAATGGTCTGAATGACTTCCCAGTTGTTCATGTCAGCTTAATAGGGGAAGAGTCTGAGGATGTTTTGAAGTTCGAATTTAATGATGTATGAATGATCGTGTTGACTGCTTAAGTAGTGCTTTATTCTTATCATTTGTCGATCAATGAAATATCAAGTTGCTCACAAAATAAGCCCCTTGTCATCAGGGATCAATCATGTGACTTAATGATATCAGGGGGTTTGGGATGTTTTTGGAGTAATTGTTTCACTCTTTTAGATCTATACCTTTTAGTTATCACTCAACCTCAAAGGTTTCAGATATGGCAGCCCTTTAGAAAATCTTCACCTGACCTTACGTCACGCCATAGGCGTAACCCTAACATCTGATTTGCTCTACGAATGCATGAACAATATCTAAGCCCCAAGTAGAAGCCATTCTGATTTAAACTTTATGTTTTGTATATATTTTTGCGATGGCTCCTAAAATTGACCCAGCCATTCTGGCTGCACTCTCCCTCGACGCTGCCACCACGAGCATCGCCTCTCATGGCGGCTCGGGCTTCGCTTCTACATTCAAGATAACGAGTAACGTTGACGGGAAAGAGAGACTCTTTTTCGTAAAACAAGGGAAGGGCAAGGCAAGTGAAATCATGTTCACTGGTAAGCTCCTTCCATTCCAATCGAACCCCACTCGGGAAAGAGCGAGGAATTCCGTCACGTGAAGACCCCCCTATCTGACCAAAACAGGCGAGCACGCCTCTCTAAACGCAATCCATAATGCCGTTCCCAGTCTCTGTCCGAAGAGCTACGCTAATGGGAAACTCTCAACTGGCGGTGGCTCCTTCCTCGCAACAGACTTCCTCAACCTTTCCTCACTCTCTGGTTCCTCCTCAGCCAGTTCCGGCATGTCACTTGCTCAAAAACTCGCAAAATTGCATTCAACGCCTGCTCCGATACCAAACGGCTATGAGAAGCCCGTCTTTGGGTTCTCCGTTCCTACTTGTTGTGGGGATATGGAGCAAGATAATGAATTCAAAGAGAGCTGGGCGGAATTTTATGCTGAGAATCGGCTGAGAGCGGTTTTGAAGAAGGCGGAGGGAAACAATGGAGGTGATGGGGAATTGAGGACGCTGGTTGAGCAGACGGCGAATAAAGTTGTGCCAAAATTGTTGGGGGATGGGCATTTGAAGGATGGGAGGACTGGAGGAAGTATTGTTCCTGTTGTTGTGCATGGTGATTTGTGGAGTGGGAATCATGGTGTGTAATTCATTTGTTCCTCCGAAATTTCTCAAATGGAGACTTGGATACCATTTTTTATGTCTAAGTATTGAAAATATGCTAATTCGACTTGTATTCCAGGACGAGGCTCGATAGGTGGAGGTCCAGTGGAAGAGGTTGTCTTTGATCCAAGTGCCGCTTGGGCGCACAGTGAATTCGAGTTTGGAATCATGGGCATGTTTGGAGGTTTTGGTGGAAGTTTCAATAAAGAATATTGGAAGTACAAGCCGAAAGACGAGCCAGCAGAAGAATGGGAGGATAGAGTGCAACTTTATGAACTGTGAGTTTCATCCGTAAATTTTACGAAATCTATATGAAAATAGCTGATATCAATAGATATCATCACTTAAATCATTACTCAATTTTTGGAGGAGGGTATAAAGGTGGCGCGGTGAGGATAATGAAGGGCTTGATCAAAAAATATGGGAAGGACTGATGGAGGGGCGGATCGCCAAGACATCTCAGTATTACTTGTCAACGAAAAAGTCAGATCATATGAATCATAAAGAACAATAAACCAAGTAAAAAATAGCGAAATATTTATTTTGGCCTTTTAAACCCCCCAACAATGAGAAAATCAAGACTCAAAAATATCTAGCTCTCACGTGATATCAAATTGAATTTTTCCAAATTTCAAATTTCGTTCTGGACTTCTACATCACCACCATCATCAGAGCCCTTCAACACCAGACCCTCAAAACCCAACAAACCCGGTTTATCAAGATCTTAGCCTTCAAGCCTCATCGCAATCTTTCATTTCCGATACGCTACCCCGCACCGCCACAATGAAGTCCCAAGAAGCAGCCTTCAAGCAATCACGCAAAACAGCGCCAAAACCTAAAGTAGTGCAGCCCCGAAATACTGCAACTGGAAGCAGAGTCACCAAGAATGCGGCTCGAAACGAGCGGAGGAAGGCAGCGAGGAAGACTGCAAGTATGCTGAAGGCACAGAAGGAAAGTGGGGAGGTTGTGAAGGAGAACGACAAGGAGATGGAGGAGATGAAAGAGTGAAGGAGCTAGTGGGGGAAAATGATCTGTTTCACTGAAAATCGAGTTCTGGGGCTCGAAAGCTATGTTATGTGCTGGGTTCGAGGGTTCACTGGGCATGATTGGAAGGGTGGCAAAAGCCGCAGGAGTTGAGGTCAGTGTAGCATTTTCCGGCGTTTTATGTTTGGCGTCTTTTTCGTGCGATACCTCCTACTTCTGAAAGATCGGAGTTTTGCTCGGGAATTTCGATGGAAGACACGTTCAATTGAAATCTAAGAGCTGTGTACGATCACGAATATCAATGAATCAGTCGTGTGAGTTCTCCCTATATCATCACAATTTGGTTGCCCATTTCAATCCAGTCATCTCGCTTTTTCAACAGTTCGAGCTACAAGCAGTCGAGGGGCAGTACCCGTGATTGCACGTGAAGCTGCACAGCCCGAGATAACTATCGTCTTCACCCGGCAAAGGGCATCCAGCCTGCCCTGTTGCGGGAGGAGCTGGTGCGGGGTTTCCATTGCTCGTGCAAACGCAGGGTCCAGGTGGGCAGTAACCGTAGCCACAAGCGAAGCTACAGAGCCCTCCATAGTTCCCTGACATTCCTGGAGCGACGGTGCCAGCAGCGCAAGAGCCGCCTGTGGGACTTGATCCCCCGGATGTCGTGGTTTGAGTAGGAGTTGTGGAAGTGGGTGGGGCAGTTGTGCTAGTCGAAGTCGGGGGGCTTGTTGTACTTGTGGGTGGCGTCGTCGATGGGCCTGTGGTCGTTGGTGTGCTTGTTTGAGCTGGGGCAGTTCCCAAGCTGGGTGTTGCTGAGCAGGTTGATACATGCAGGCCTGCAGTTAGAGATGCCAGTCCATCATGTCCGAGTGGATCAGAGAAGCCGGCTCTAATGTACCAGGACAATTAGCAAGTGCATTTTGTGAAGATTTTCTGAGTACTCACGGAAGTGTACCAACATAGGCGTTGAAGTTGTATATGCCGCAGATACATGTCGACGAGATATCTTTGAGTGACACGCCACTGAGGACCGTGGATGAGTCACGAGTCAGAGAAAATCGCTGCTGTCCGACCGCCATTGGAACTTGAAACGCAGAGGCACCGGCCGGGGCATTGAAGCTTTGGGTGTTGCTCCCAGAAGTCACAGTCACAGTTCCAGGGGCAGTGAGCATTGAAACTACGAAGACAGTGTCTTCCATGTCCTCCCAGCCGTTAGGTCTTCCCTGAAAATAGTTTCCACTTCCGTTGTTGGCCGGTACCATCGTGGTATCAGTCGCATCGCAGTCAAGTGATCGCAGCGTTGGTCGATACCAGTAGATGAGCTCATCGCTAGTGATGTGCTTATCCACAGATGTATCGCCAGCGTGGTATGCCGCAATGAAAGGCTTTGCCATATCTAGCCAACCGTCATGCGGCCTAGGTCGATTCTCATTAGCATTTCCATGACAGTGAAAAATTTGGATTCCTTACATATCGTTGACCCATTTCGAATTGCCATCATCATAATGAATAGACGACAGCGGTCCAATGTAGTGGCTCTCTCCGTAGTCGTTCCAGGTAATGATCTCGAGAAATTGTGGACCCATCGTCAGGATTTCATTCCAGCGACGAAACCACAGAAGATCAGACGGGAATACCCAGTTCTTGCTATATGGAACTTCCTGTGGGAATGTTAGCTATGCAACTTCAGGTGCAGACCTTAAATTTACATACAGGGCCAAAATGAGTGCTGAACCAAGCAGATACAGCTACATCACGTTAGCAAATATTACCGTATGGATTAAATGATACTGACGAGCAATGTAGGGCTTGCCACCCAACCAGGACTTGTAAGCAGCATCCCCATTTTCAACTGTAACATTTGCACCAGGAGTAGGAGCTTTGTTGTTTCCATTATTATCCCAAGCCTATGATAAATATATTCAGCTTGCTCTGATCGAAAGCTAACGGAAATTACATACCAGCCAGTTGAGTGCTCCATCAACCAAACTAGCATCAGATTGGCCAGGATGGAAATTTGGAGCCCAGAAGACCTCGACGCCAGCAGCAGACCTCATAGCCGCCACATCGAGACCATCTCCGGCAAAGGAGGATGCGAAGACTTTGCCGTTCACCATGAGCTGGGCTGGTAATTTTCCATACTTGGCAATCATTGCTCCCACAGCACTGGCCCCTGAACTGGGACTGTACCAGTTGAAGTCGAATGAAATGAAAACCTTCATCCCATTTTTGGATGCTGATTCGTATGCATATCCAAGTTGCGCATCTGTATAACCGTCCACGCCAATATTCAAAGCGAATGCATCAATTCCAAGTGACTTGGCTCTTTGCATATCAGAATCGTAATCAGCGGCGCTATTACGGTCTCCTACGATGCCGATCTGTTCGACCTGTGAGTATGCTTCCACGATAAAGAGCTTTCGAGTGCGTGCTGACCATAAAATGACAAAATACCATTCTACTGATGGTTTGCCTCTCTTCTAGCGTCTCTATACCCGTGGCAGGTGCTGCCCAGGTGAACGAGGCTATGAGGAGCCATAACGCAGTGACGGACTGGAGAAAGTTTGATACTCGAACCATGATGTTCGTTCTCTCGAAAGAATTTGGTATGCAGATATTACTGGCTATTGCTGGACAGCACTTATATATGTCTCTCTAGCTCAAGAAGCTTGATCCATCCTTCCTTCTGTCTATACGAAGTCTGGCCCCCAATCGCCGGCCTCCATCACTCCGTCACGGTCATTCTTCGGTCCTTAATTCAAGAAATCCTGGTGCCTGAGGAGAAGAACAGGATCTTGTATTTAATAGAGGATTGCAGTTGCTGTGGTGTTCATCCCATCACATTCTCCCCCTGAGCTCAACTAAGGCACGGTGTGCACCCGGACAAAACATCCGGATACCATTCCTAGTAACCCGATTACGATTTACGACGCATATTCCTTCCTCACATTGACCACCTGTAGATCTTCAAAGTTTGCTGGGCCGAGACTAATCGAAAATCCTGCGGGTGGCTTAGAGATGGACAGGTACCCCGCACTGCTTCCTTGTCTTGGCATGCGGGAGACAAAGCTTCTACCCTTTGAGGATTATTTCCCGGCTCTAAACCCAACTACCGTACGGGCCGATTAGATCTAAGGACTTTCTATGCTAGTCTTAGAGCTAGATCGCCATTAATACGGGGATTTCAATTTTATCCGGAGTAGGTAAGTTTTTCAACTGACTAACATTACCCCACATCCTGAAGGATCGTTACACTTACATCCTCGTACAGAGATACCGTATTCACACCTTTGGAAGATGATCCTCCAATCCTGCTCACCAGCAGTAAATGATGCAGGATCACGAGGCTGAAGGGCCGAATATATCTTCAAATCTTGTTTCAATCCGCGGACTATCCGATTTTGATCTCCCCTACACCACGTTGCGGGCCGCAATGATTGATGCCTCAGACAAGGGTCAGAGAAGGGCGCAAGTGATCGTGCTCAGTCTTCACCAAATCATACGATCTTATCTCGAACAAACCATTCGTTGATTTCTTCGTTGGATTTCGCCTGCTTGGTATCATTGCCACATTGCCCCATGCCCTCTTCCTATTCGGATGCTTTACATTTAATCCTCATATCTATCTCTCCGATATACGAAGTGTCAAATAGGGGTGTAGCTTAGTCAACCATTGCACAAAAAGTCAAATTTGAGATTTCCTTCTGTTACTGCTCCAGGAGAAGTGGGATATCTTGAACCCCCCTTGCGTATTGTTTTGGCATCTTTCAGTCCATATCACGATGCTTTTCAATTGCCTCAAAGCAGCTTGTGCTGCCGTCTTACTTGGCTTTGTCCCAGCATGTTTGGCAATACCAACGAATAGCTTCTCAGAAAATGCTGTCCACAAACGAGACACTTCAAAATATGTCTTTGCTCATTTCATGGTACGTGGAACTTCGATCATCATGTTCAAATATATTGTATTCGCAAATCATAAACACCCTAGTCGAGGTCTCTTCTAAGTCAGGGGTCATTTGAATAGGTCGGCATCGTTGAAAACTATACCGTGAATGATTGGAAAACAGACATGGCCTACGCACAAGAAATAGGAATCGATGCCTTTGCTCTCAACAACGCCAAAATCGACAGCTACACGCCGACCCAATTGGCAAATGCCTATCAAGCAGCCGACGAAACGGGCTTCAAAGTATTCATCTCTTTCGATTTCGCGTACTGGAGCAACGGAGACACCTCCCAGATATCTACCTATATGCAAAAGTATTCTACACACCCGGCACAGATGCAATATAATGGCGGTGCAGTTGTAAGTACATTTGTCGGAGACAGTTTCGATTGGGGGCCAGTCAAGGCAAATCAGACGCATCCTATTTTTGCGATTCCGAATTTGCAAGATCCAGCTGAGGCTACGAATGCTAGGACGTCTTTTGATGGTGCTTTTTCTTGGTATGCTTGGCCGACGGACGGAGGGAATAGTATCATTCCTGGGCCTATGACCACGATTTGGGACGACAGGTTTGTTACAGACCTCGCTGGGAAACCGTACATGGCTCGTGAGTGGCCAAACGCATCTCCTCCAGTGAGGTTCAGGACTGACATTACATAGCTGTCTCACCTTGGTTCTCAACACATTTCAACTCGAAGAATTGGGTCTTCATCTGTGAAGAACTGATCACAGATCGATGGAACGAAATGCTCGCTCTTCAACCGCAACTTATTGAAATCGTGACATGGAATGGTATACTACTTTTACTCCCATGATACATTGTACCAGTTGACCTGACACTTTCACAGACTACGGCGAGTCTCACTACATTGGTCCCTCAGAGCCCAACCACACCGACGACGGCTCTTCACAATGGGCCAACGGCTTTCCCCACGATGGCTGGCGCATAATCATGAAACCCTACATCGCAGCGTACAAAACAGGCTCCAAGTCACCCACCGTCACAGAAGATCAACTGGTCTACTGGTACAGACCCACACCCAAAGGCGTCACTTGTACAGGCGACTCTCTCGGTCCTCCAAACGGCAAAGACCTTCTAGCCGATGTCATTTTCGTCACTACTCTTCTTGCGAATCCCGCCACATTGACCGTTACAAGCGGAAGCAAGGCACCGGTCACAATCCAAGTACCAGCTGGAATCGTAACGAGCAATTTCACCATGGGCCTTGGAACACAATCTTTCCAAGTAAGTAGAGATGGTGTGCCGCTTATGGGAGGAACAGGCGGGCTGCAGATCACAGATGTCTGCACGCATTACAATTTCAACGCTTACGTTGGTTCTTTCAACGCTACTGCTGGCTCATCTCCTCCAACATCCACACTTTCTACTAGCAGCACATCGTCCTCAAGTGCAACACAGTCGACTAGCAGCAGCACTTCCTCCACCCAACCTATTTCCACCCCACCAACTTCCACCTCCAGCACAGCAACATCAACATCAACAACCACCTCTCCAGTCTCCTCCCCAACCCTAGCCTGCACAGCAGGCACAGTAGCCCCCGGCATGTCGGGAAATTACATCGGCCTCTGCAACTTCTGCTGCCAATATGCATACTGTCCCCCAGGACCCTGCATATGCACCGCGTCCGGAACGCCAGTTCCTGCGCCGCCGGATACGGGGATGAAGGGTAGTCCGTTGCCGGGCGAGGATGCGAGTTATGAGGGGCTTTGTAGCTTTGCTTGTGGGCATGGGTATTGTCCTGGGACAGCGTGTGTGGGTAGTTGATCTAGAGGAGAATTGGGAAAGATGTAGAGCTGAGTTGGTTTTTCGTTTTTGTGAAATAGGGGTATGTGATTTGTATTTGGGTGTTTTGCTGCTTTTGGTTGACGGAAAAAGCGGCACTGATATTTTAAATGTGCCATGCTGAGTGGGGCAATCCGCTTTCTTAGTGTTGCGAGGTAGGGAAGTTGAATTGTTTTACTATAGTTAAAGGGCTTCAAGTCATATATCTATCTACCTTGGCTGTTGTAGCTTCGATGTGGGGCATGATGCTGCTTCATTCTACCTGTTTCGTCTACTCACCCTTGAACAAATACACAATGCCCTCTTAAGAACATGTTGAGAAGGTGTAGGGGATGAGACTTCGAGGCGGAAGCGGGTGATCGATATATGACGAATCTTGAGCGATGAGGGCTAACAATTTGTTATCCAGGTTTATGAAAGTCAACTTACTTTTTGAATTTCCTGAAAATCTATGTCTTTTCTCATCCTCCTCAAAAGCCCTGTAGCCATGACATCCGCCATGTAGCCAGCTACTCCCCCTGATTGGCCGCCCAAACCACCCAATAACACACCCCGCAGCAAATGCAAAGCCCCCAGCCTCGCGACCTCCAATCTCACTTCCCATCTCACTTCCTATCCCAAACATGGCCCTCCTCCCCTCAAGTGCCACACCAAAATGTCCTTCGGCTTTTCCGTCGGCGACTTCATCGCCGTAAGTGAAAAAACATGGACCATCTACCGAGCCTGCAAAGGCGCACCGGGCGAATTCCAAGAGCTATCGCGCGAACTGTCGAGCCTGCATACGATTTTACATGAGCTGGAAGATGAAGCCAGGACGCCGGCGTCGTTGCTTAATCGAAGAGGGGTGGGAAGAAGGGAGGAGTTACGAGCCGGATCGCTTAAGTCTGGGCACTTCAGGGCATCCTATACCAAAATCAAACCAAGACCAAAAGTAAAAATAATTTAAAATTAGGATTTTTAGTGATAGGGAGTATTATTGCTTCTTAATCTTTCTAAATCTCCCTCAATTAAGTTTTCCTTATTATAGTTGTTTTATAATTATTAAATATTACAATAATTTTTGGTTTTCCAAAGCCTGAAGCGAAACTTGGTAGACGCTGAAAATGCCCTGAAGTGCCCAGACTTATGCGACCCGGCTCGTTAGAGGCCTTGTTGGGGAATTTGTCGGATGTATTGAAGCAGATTGAGGATATTGTGAACCGGTACCAGAGCCTTGGGCGGGACCAGAAGAAGACGTGGGATAGGGTGAAATTCGCGAAGGAGGATTTGACAGCTTTGCGATCCAAGTTGTCGGTGCATATGGCTGGTATAAATTTGTTCATGTCGAGTTTGTCCGTCGGGTCGCTGGCGAGAATTGAGGGGATACTGGATGAGTTAGTCCAAGATATCAAGGCTGGGAGGAAGGAGCCGACGGTTATCTCTGCGAATGATGAGAGCGATGAGGTTGCTTGGAGTGAGCTTGAGAGAGAGCTTATCGGTGATGGAATTACGAAACAAGACTTGGAGAGACATAAGGAAGAAATCAAAGAATACTTGAAAAAGTTGATCGTGGAGAATCTTGTGGGCATTGGATCAGAGTCTACCGACTCTTTGGCTGGCAATCTGGAGGACATGGAAGTGCGAAATGGGTCTTCACGCCAAAGTTCTGTCTACGGCGACTCCGCCTCCTCTGATGGAATTTTGCTCTCAGATCTAGAGAACTACCAAAGCACATTGCAACAACCCGGAGACCCAGCTTTCCCACCTAATCCACGCGTAAAAACTCCTCAATCCCGTCGACAAGTCGTCCAGCCAGCTCCAGTCCAGCAACAAGCAGCAAACTCGTCACTATCCGAAAATGCAAACCCAAACCCCCCAGAAAGTTGGATCGCACGCCTAGATCGAAATTCTAACACATACTATTATATCCATCTTCCAACGAAAGCAACCCAATGGGAAAACCCACAAGGTCATGCCCCACTGAATTATGTTACTACTCCTCTGCCACATCTACCTCCGCCTCCTCAACCTCGGGCCTCTCCCTATCGACAGCAAGAACAAGGACCAGCAGAAGCACTAGCCCCAGCCACTAGTTCTGCCGTTGAAGAGCAATCCCGAAGGCAGCGCGACAGAAGTCCTGATGGGCACCACTCAGTTGAGTCACTGCCCGTGAGTGTCAAAGTGAATGTGCACAGCGACACAGATCGGAATGTCACTCTGAGGCGATTGACGGAACAAGAAGTAGCAGATGAAAGAGAAGCACAGCAGAGAATCAGACGAATGATGAATGCAGCAATCGATGACGAGAAAGAAGTACAATTAGAAACGAAACGAGGCGACGATACAGTTAAGCCTGAAACCACACGCCGACGCTTGGGTCGAAAGGCCCCCGAGCCCAAATCTATTTCTATAATAAGGCTCACAAGTATATCAACAATTTCGACCTTGCCACGGTCTATACTCGGGAACAACATACAGAAAGTCCTTCATGGAACCATAGGTATGACCATTCACCCATTCCTACGTGATTATGATTTTAGGTGGCGGTGTACCTGCGACCCCTGGTATTACAAGGACGAAATCGAATTCGACGTGATCATTAGCAAGATACCTCTGGTATCTTTATATGGGATCATATTCAATAGACTGCGGGGGGACAAGACCGAATTCAAGAACACGAAAAGAACTATATTACGGAGATTGTCGGTGTCGATTTGACGAACGATGCTATTTATTGTCAAGGGAAAGTCAGATTTGGCGTTTGATGCTTGGGCTTCGGGATTGGACTTTTTTTTTCTTTGAGCTGGCCGAACATCTCAGATGGATGAAGGCTGTGGTTGTGAAGACGTGTAAAAAGGGAATAGCAACGCAACATTTGGGTATAACACAAATATGGGTGCAGTGTTTCTGTGCGAACCTGTCCAAGTATATTACCAGGAAGATCTCAAAATAGTTTGATTTCAAGAACAACCATTCGGTCACGCCTGCCACTTTGGCAACCCAAATCAAAAACAACGAATTCCTGCCCAAACCTCACCATAGCGCTGGACGTACTGGATATACCCCCGGCTCTGCGGAGTAGAAGTATCCCAAATGTAAATTAGTTAAGATCGATGTAAAACACGTGTCTGCTCTGCCCGTGATGCTAAATCAGATCTTGAAGTCGCGATAGACATGTTAACTCCAAGGAAAAGAATTTATTGACCGAGAGCAAGTTTCCTCAGCCCGCCCACTGAGGCGTATCTCGATTTGTTCTCGACTGCTCGAGCTTTGTTGGGTACCCCACGTCCGGATTCGCAACTTCGCAGACGTGGGTCGCACCGGATGATTCTACTGGAATCAAGCGGAGCTGGTTGGCGACGATTTTTCCTGCAGTAAGCCTATAACGAGGCTACTCTGTGAATTGACCCATTCAGCGCATTTTCTTGTCCGCATGTGACGTGCAAGCCTCACTTGAGAGCTCGTACAGGCGGAGTATGCAATGCACGATGCAGCTTGGCTGACCCGGATATGATGGATGGAGGGGACATAATTGGCATTATTGACGCGGAAGGCGGATGGAAAGATGTTGGGTCGCAATTCACAGCTGCCGCCCTCAGCCAATCAAAGTGCTTTTCCTCTCGCCTACCAGCCTTGAACTTCATACCTCCTCTCTCATTATCCCAGCCATCTCTGTGATTTACGACTCCTAATTGATACCCACCATCGTCTTAATATATTTTCCAGTCGTCTCTGCAGCTCTGCAGCTCTGCGACCCGCGTTGATCCCGTTTACGCCCCGTTTTGCGCTGCTAATTTGAAGGAGGTTATTCCGGAAGCTGGAAGCGCCATGGCCGACGATCCAAGTACGAGCTTGTTCACTTCTCTGCCATCTGCGAAGCTTTCTACATCTCAGACACTGACATGTCTACAGCGGCGCCGTCATTGAACCTCACTCCCGAAGAGAAGCGTGTATTTGGACAGCTATTTAAGCAGGCAGACACAGAGAACATCGGGTGCGTGTGATCATGGGAGCTCCGGAGCTCTCCATCAACAATCGGCCTTTCACCGTGCTAATACAAGGCTAGGGTTGTGACGGGAGAAGTTGCCGTCAAGTTCTTTGAGAAGACGCGGCTTGAGCCAAGGATCTTGGGAGAGGTAGGCGCTCGATATTCCATCAACACCGTCAACACGGGTCGCCGTCTTCATGTGCAGGATCATACTGATCTATTTTACTCTAGATATGGCAGATCGCGGATAAAGAGAACCGGGGCCTACTCACTCCCGCCGGGTTTGGCATTGTATTGCGGTTGATTGGACATTACCAAGCAGGGCGAGATCCCACTCCTGAATTGGCCCTTCGAGCTGGTCCTCTTCCAAAATTCGACCTGGGATCTGCTCCCGGAGCAAGCCCAACCTTCCAGCCTCCTCCCGGCCCGCCGCCGAGCGCACTACAGCCACAAGGGAGTGGCTCTGGACCAATCCGAGTTCCTCCGTTGACACCAGACAAGGCTGCTCAATATGCCTCCCTCTTCGAGACGTCTGGGGCACAAAATGGACATCTACCGGGAGAGCAGGCGAAACAAATATTTGAGCGTGCGAGGCTTCCGAATGAAGTTCTGGGCAGGATATGGAATTTGGCAGATACGGAGCAGCGGGGTTCTCTTCAAGTCACAGAATTTGTGATAGCCATGCACTTATTGGCTTCCTTTAAATCTGGCGCAATGCGAGCCCTACCAAATGTTCTCCCTGCTGGTTTATATGAAGCGGCGGCAAGACGCCCACCAAGTCGACAATCCTCTAGCGGTATGGCTCCTATCCCAAGACAATTCAGCGGCGCACCACGCACCGGCAGTCCCTTGAATCCCGCTGTGTATAATGCTCCTCCTCAGTTCCCTCAAAATTCTGGTTCAGGTGGTCCATGGGCTATCACTCCAGGGGACAAGGCCAAGTTTGATGGCATCTACAACAACCTCGACAAGGCCAACAGAGGATATATTACTGGAGATGAAGCTGTTCCATTTTTCAGCGAATCTAAACTTCCCGAAGAAGCTTTGGCGCAGATTTGGGATCTAGCAGACATCAACTCCGCGGGTGTTTTGACAAGAGATGAATTTGCGGTTGCTATGTACCTCATCCGACAGCAGCGAGGGAAACGCGATGGCCGGGAATCGCTGCCTGCAACATTACCTCCTAACTTGATCCCACCAAGTATGCGGAATCAAGTGAGACCAGCGGCTGTTCCAACAGCGCCAGCATTTGAAGCCCCTCCTCCGACTATGCCCAAGTCGGCTGCCGAAGATCTATTTGGACTTGATGCTTTGTCAACACCAGCCCCTGCACCATCCCAAGCTCCTCTTTCTACTGGTGGATCCGCGTCTTTCGGTGCCAATAACGATCCCTTTGCCAGTAAATCTCCTATGACCTCTACTTCGCCAACCCAGAATTCCCCACAGCAGTCTTCTAACATATTCAAACCTTTTACCCCGTCTTCCTCCTTCGGGCAACAATTGACTTATCAGGGGACCGGTGGCTCAAACAACTCTGGTCCATCACAACCAAGAAATTTACAACCTCAACCTTCAGCGACTGACGACTTATTGGGTGATAATGACCCTGAAATCAGCAGCAGGTTAACAAGTGAAACCTCGGAACTCGCAAATTTGTCAAACCAAGTCGGGTCGTTGTCGAAGCAGATGCAGGATGTCCAAGGTCAACGAGCTACTACCCAAAATGAGTTGACCCAAGCAGGGTCCCAGAAGCGTGAATTCGAGCAACGTCTTTCGCAGCTGAGAACGCTCTATGAACAAGAAGTCAAGGATGTCAGAAGCCTGGAAGAACGACTCAACGCTTCTAGGAATGAGACTAAGAAACTCCAGACCGAAATTGCAATGATCGAGGGAACTTACCAGGATCTACATACCCAGCACCAGCAGACTACAACAGCTCTCCAAGCCGACCAACAAGAAAATGCGAATCTTAAGGAGCGCATGCGTGTTGTCAACGCTGAGATTGCCCAGTTGAAGCCTGCATTGGAAAAGTTGAGGTCGGATGCTCGTCAGCAGAAAGGTCTGGTCGCCATCAATAAGAAACAACTGGCGACTAACGAAAGCGAAAGGGAGAAACTGAAGGCCGAAGCCGAAGAATTGAATAAGAGCATTGAAGAGGATACTGCCACACTGGCCGCTGCTGCGAAAGTCCAGAGTCCTGCTCCACAAGTTGCCAGTCCAGCCCCTTCCACCATGAGCGCCAACAATCCTTTCTTCCGTCGACAGGGAAGCTCTTCTGAAATCGGGAACTCTCCATTCGCCTCGCCAAATCAACAAACCGACAGATCATTTGAGAATGTCTTCGGTCCTGCCTTCGGTGAGGCATCAGCACCAAAAGAAGCTGCACCCCCAACAAGCTTCAAACAAGAGGCCGATATACGACCACCTTCGGGCGCCTCCGGATCTTTGTCACATAGTCAAACTGGCAACGATTTCTCTCCACCTTCGGCGACCTCACCTACGTTATCTAACCGAGAGCTCCCCCAAGCCAGCCAGCCTCCTCAGGCCTCTAGTCTCAGTCAAGCCAGCACACTCGCTCAATCTGGTGTACCACCACCGCCACCAGAGTCTCGACAGATTAGTTCTAGCTATTTGCCATTCCCAGACCATAGCGACTCCGTTACTTCGTCCCGCCAAGTATCAGCGCCTAACAGCAGATTCGGTGAAGGCTCCACAGGTGCTGAGACACCTACAAACTATATGGGCACAACTCCCACGGGGTCATCTAGTGCGGGTCCAACAGAGAATGTACGGGCAGTGTCTCCGGGCATTGATCGCCATTCAACTGCTTCTCCCGCTACTAGTACGACCAAAGAAACTATTCCGGGTGCATTCCCTGGGGATTCAAACTCACATATTGTCGCAACGCCTACTGGAGGTAGTACCTTGAGTGAGCAAGCTGCGGCTGATCCATTCGCTCTCACCAAAGAACCTGTCCGTTCTGGGACCGCAAAAGATGATTTTGATGCCGCCTTTGCTGGGTTTGGGAGCAGTGCCAAACCACAAGAGCGATCGAATACTGGTTCCTCTGCTGGCGGCTCAGCTACGGCAGCTCCGGCTGGTTTCAACAAGGAGTTTCCTCCTATTGCTGAGCTTGAGAATGACGATGATAGCGATAGTGCGAGTGATCGTGGTTTCGACGATGACTTTGCTCCCGCATCTCCAGGGCACAGCAGGAACCAAAGCTCTACGCAGCATTCAATTACTGCTACCGCCTCAGCCGGTGATGGAGCAAATGATTTCCTTGCGGCAAGACCTGCCATGACACAGACCTTGACAAGCGCAAGTTTAGCCACGACAAGCCCTCCAACTCCTGGAGCGCAACCGTCTCCACCCTCATATGATAAGGCTGTTTCTCCACAACAACAAGCCCAGACAGAAGCCCAGCAATATATTGGCCTCCTTCCCTCCCGTGAGATCCTTAACTCTCCTCCGGTCACGACGGCCGAGCCCACAACCACTACCACAACCAGTCAAGCACCATTCAGCGCGCCCCAGGTATCTGCACAGCCTGCCCCTCCTGCGAAGGTACCATTTGACGACGATTTCGATGAATTCGACGATCTCGAGGACGCAAAGGAAGGCTCTGCCGACGATGACTTCGCCAACATCTCGGTGCTCGACCGTTCGGGCCTCGACGACTTCAACCCCGTTTTCGACAGCCCGCCAACATCCAAAGCGGGCGAACACACCGCTCCCACATCAAACAACAACACATTTGGCGGTAACAGCGAGAGCGCATTCGGAGAGTTCACTCAGAGCCCGCAATCCACGCAACCTGCTCCTCCCGGTGCAGCGACAGCCGTCAACGACAACCACGACTGGGATGCCATTTTCGCCGGCCTTGACGGACCCGCGACTGAAGCGCCTGCTTCAAGTCTCGAGCCGCCAAAGCAAAATGGGAACAGTGGCAGTCCCACGAAGGCGCGTCCGGAGATCGGGCGGGCGCTGACGGAGACGGGGGTGCATGATGATCCTATTTTGAAGAACTTGACGGGGATGGGGTATCCGCGTAAGGAGGCATTGGCGGCGTTGGAGAAGTATGATTATAATTTGGAAAGGGTGAGTTAGAATACCGTACCGCGCAGTTGCTTGCTTGCTTGCTTGCGTTGCTTGTTTTGATTGACTGAGGGTCTGTTTGTGTCTGTGTGAAGGGAAGCTAACGTTGGATTTTTCCTTTGTGGTAGGCTGCGAATTACCTTGCTAGTCAGTCGTGAAATGGTGGAGGTAGTTTTGGCATGATGGTGATTGTGGAGGAAGGAGAAAATGACGGGAGGTTGGAGGGGAGGAGAGGGGAGATTGTGCATAGGATTAGGTTAATGATGAGTTGATATTGTATTCTATTGACCGAAAACATTCGTTTTGGCAGCAGCGCAGCATAAGATTCCATAATGAAGCATTGAAGCGTTGGAGGCGGAAAATGCAATTACCATTACCCAGCGAAATCGATATTTTGCTTTTCGTGGCTTGATAATAATGGCGGTAGAGTATGCATTAAACATAGGAAGAAGAAAAGTGGCTTAGAGAAAATCCCGATGGATCACGAATTCACAATCATTCGCAGCTCATTTGTCGAGAGTTGAGCGGGAGCGGGATGGGGATTCCTTCATGTCTATTCTTAGATATACACACCTCAGCTTTCGGGGAATTTCCCCGACAAACGGCTTGAGGGAGTAATAATGGGTAGAAGAGGAGTTTTTTGTTGCACGTCGCAGTTGGGGGGTGTAAAAATAGGTTTTGTGGTTTTTGAGCAGGATGTTGTATGTATTTTTGGAATTGGGTGTGTTGGGTTGGTTGGTGTTGTTTACTTGGGCGGCTGGAGTGGTCGCGACCAGTTGGTTGCAGATGAGGTGACAACACGACACGACGGGGAGGGAAGGAAGGTTTGCATAATTCTGTTGGTGTGTGGTATTATGATTGCGCCTTGTGGGTTTCTATTGATGTTGGCGTTGATCTCTTGTTTCTTTTCTCTCTATCTATTCATCCTCTGTCCCATTTCTTTAGCTGATGTCATTCCCATCTAGACACCTTCTCCCGAAACTCAATCGTTTACCCTCAAAACGCCATAAAATAAACGCCATCTCCTTCCCACCTCCGCACAACGTCTAAAATACATCTTCAATCGCTCTCCCCTTCCCCATCCATATACCCATCACTCTCCCCCTCCTCCTCATCAACCGCCCCATCAACACTTCTCCCCTTCCTAACACTCCTATCAGTCTCACTCGCACTCCCCTTCCGAACCAAACTATCCCTCCTCTGCGTCCTAGACACCACGCCCGGGAAAATCCGCGGCTCACTCCCACTTAAATGCAAATCCGCGAAGCCCTCGACCGGCCAGGTCGTCGTGGATTTGAGGTGTGGTGAGGAAAGAGTTGAGGCGCGGAGGATGGGGGATTCTTGGGTGTGCGTGTGCGAGGGAGGGAGACGGGCGGCTTGGGAGGGGAATTGTTGATACTGTTGCGATTCGGGGATGGGGAATGTGCTTGTGGAGGCGTTGGTCTTTAGGGATGAGGTGGGTGAGAGGGGGGGTTTGTCTGGGATGATTGGATTTGCGTTTTGGTCGGGTTTGGGGGGGACGGCGGTTAGGGGGGTGGAGAGTGCTGTGTAGCGTTCGATCCTGGTTTTATTAGCTTTGGCTTGAGATGGAGAAGGGAGAGGAGACTTACATGGCGAGTTCCTGCAACAACGTCTCATGTCTAAACCCTTCACGGATATTCGGCACATTACTCTTCGCCATCGTATTCCCCTTCACGCCAGCAACATGAAAATCAGGACCCAGCCAGCGCTGTTTAACAGCGTGCTCGTACCCGCTCTGCTTCACAGAGTTTTTGGCAAGTTCGCACATATCTACCGCGCTCAGCTTGTAGATTTGCGCTGCTACAGAGTATTCTTCTATCAACGGCTCTTTCGTAAACGCGAATTGGAGCGGATCATCGGTGGAGAGCGAGACATTTAGGCCGCGCTTGAAGTATTGGAGGAAAGGATTGCGTTCGTAGGCGAGGAAGAGGGCGTTGTTGCTTAGAGGAGACATTGCGACGCCGATCTGCTCGAGGTAGAAGATGTATTGTAAGAGAGGGACTTTGCGAAGTAGGAGACCGTGGCTGATGCTGTGGCAACAGAGGACGGCTGCTGCTAAGTGGTCGGTATCGCCGGCTTCTCCGCAATGAGGTCGTAGGTGGAAGGTATTGAAACCTCGCTGCTTGCGCCAGACGTTTAGGGATGCCATGTTGGAGAATAAGGAATAGATCCAATAGCTGTAAGGCGGATTCTGCTTCGTGTCCCATTCCTTTGGTACTGGGAATTTTCTGTACAATCTACGTTCTGGCTTGCTTTCGTCATCGACACTGTCAAACCCAATGACTCTCTGGAGGAAGATATGAAGCTTCGGATGGGACGTCGGATCCTTAGTGACCTCAAATAGCGGCTGGAATAGATTCACAATGACTTGTTCGAAGTTCTCCATAAGTCCACTAGACTTGTAGACGTCGAACAATCGAGGCACTTGGATTAACCACCGAACATTATGTGAGAAGAGCTTATTGTCGACGACCCATGCGGCAAGCTTGTCCCATTCGTCGAGACTTCGGCCATAGATCGAGATTCGCCATTCCACCATTTGGTACTTGCTAGACTCCAGATCAGAGATCACCTCTTTAGTAATCTCAGCTAGGTATCTGCCATTGATGAAATTATCCGTCTTAAGGAAAATCGTCCTCAGTCTGGATTCTCCGATTGGATTGTACTTCAAGTTGAATTTATCAAACCGATGGAATGAATCAGTATGAGCCTGATGCTGTTAGTTCAGTAATAGGAACTCACACTTTCTTCTAAGACTTACATGCATATCGAGGGTATCGATACTAAGATCATACGCTGTCAAATTAATACTCTGAAAGACCTCTTCCAAGGTAAGATGTTTCCCATCTCTAAACATTACCACCTCATCAGGACACTTCTTCATTTTGCTCTTAATAAAACGTAGCAAGTGCTTCTGATTCATACACGCCGAGTGATGAACGTGAGTATCCACTTTCCTCACATTGTAGAAATCTCTATGTGGTACGCGTTTGCTGTCTGCCATCTCCTGGTACTCATTGAGCAGCACATAAAGATTGAATTTCCCTTCCAGGTACTGCAATCGGCGGAAAGCAAAGCTCTTACTTGGTCCATCAGACGAAACATTCAGAATCTCTTCTAAATCCATGTAGAACTCGCGAATGGTGGGGATATTGATGATAGGCGTATCAACTTCCAATGCTTTGGAGTTCTCGTACACCTGATACACACCATTTCCATCAATCCGAAAAGTCATCTCGCTGGGACCGGGTACGGGCAGTAGATCCTCCATATCGAAATCAGCACCAATATCCTGTCCTGGCTTCCGCTTTTTCTTCGGAGCCTTGGACGTCAATGGACTGTGCGGCAGTTGCGAAAGGCTCGTCGAGCTCATATTCTTAGAGTGATCACTTCCCCTCGTCCTCGGTCTCTCCAGAATCATACTATTCGACATACTCCCATTCTGGCTCGCCTTGCCAGGCGGGTTACTCGAGCGATCTTTCTCCTCATACCAAGCAGGTTCGGGCGGCGGAGGATAGATATTCCAATTCGGGTCATCCTTCGGATTGTCCCCCTCTTGCTGTAAAGACAAGCGCATATATTTATGCCTCGTATCTAAAATCTTCTGGATATTCGAGTAAATCGTGCTCAATTCGGACGTGATATGCGCATCGTTATCCACGAATCCCCCAATGCCATTCCCTACGCCCACTCCAGCACCAGCTCCGTGTAATCCCTCAGTTTCGAGCAATGGCTTCGGTTCATGCGGTATATGCGGGTGTGCAGCATGGTCTCTCGCGGCTCTATCTGCTCGCAGCAGGGACTCCGTTCGATGTAGCATGGTAGGACTCTGAGTATACGCGCCTCCCAAGCTGGGTTCCTGCACCGTATTACTCTCAGGATGTTTCCCCAGATCCGCAAGTCCAACTGGTAACGCTGGTCTATATTTCGCCGAACTATTAACTCAATTAGTACCTCCATTCACTTCAATTCAATTCAAGCTCCCAACCCCGCAGAGCAAGAAAATCACAAACCTCAGACTAATCGCACTCCCGTTTCCCCTCTGTTCCCTCTCAACCACACTCTCCCTCTCCCTCGCACTCAACATCGGACTCCCCATCCCCCCCTCACTATTCTCCGCATTCCAATCCCTGGCACTCACACTAGCACTTCCCCCCGTCTTCTGCGCCTCCAACTGACTCCTCTGATAAAACAACTTCGCATCCGCCTGACTAAGCTGTTTCTCCGCCGCATAATCATAGTACGCCGTTTTGAGCTGCACGTCGCGGGGCAGCATTCCCTCGCCTACTTCAGAGGGGGTGACGGCTCCAGTATTGGTGCCGGTGGGGGTAACGTCTTCTGTGAGGGCGGCTGCGGGGAGCATATTTTCTGTGTCGGAGTCGAACTCGCGAGGTTCTGTGTGGCTCGTCATTGTGGGCGGAGAATGGGTGGGTTTGGGGAGGGTTGAGGTCCCGAAGGTAGGTGAGGTGTGGTGCAGAGCTCGCGAATTTATTGGAGCTTCCCGAGCTGTGAAAGCTTGTCTTTGAGTCATGCCGTGCGAGGAGCCATCCATGTCTTTCAACCAAGACAAAAGACAAAATCAGATTACGATTCTTCCATCACATATCAATCATTCATCATAGATATCTCGTTACTCTTTTTCATTTCTATCCTACTTTTCCATTGCTGCTCACGCTAGGCTGGTGAGCTCTATGCCTAGCCCGCCCAGAAGGCTTGGATCCTTCTAATCCATACATGCCTCCTGCGAAAAACACTATAAATGCCCCCAGCAACGTCCCTGGCGATAATCTATTGTCAAAGAGCCATATACTCAGTAACAAACTGACTAGCTTCCGTACGTTCAGCACAATTGTGACTGTGAGGGCGGATGCTACCGAAGCTAGTAGATTGACGCCTCGAATACATGCGTATTGAGTTAAAACGTTCGTGACCAAGTAAGCCAGTTGACTTGGGATATGGATCTTGTCCAGTCCGCTCCGTAGCTCCGTAGGGAGGTTGTTTAGTGATTCGTGTGCTGGTAATCCTAATGGGGCGGAAGCAGCTAGCTTGAGAAACTGCCTATGCATAGCTGGTAGAAATGGGATGAATAGCGGTAATGCCAACAGATGCGAGTAGAAAAGATTCTCTTTCCAATGAGGCCCATATTCTCTATACGTTTCTTCTGTATATAGGCCCATGATCGCTGATAGTACCTGGGCTACAAATAGTATAGCGAGTCCTGTGCTGAATGGGGGTATACTTTGGGAAGTTTGCGGGGCGTCCTTCTGTTGCATGTTTAGCTCAGGTACAAGAGCGGTAACTAAGGAATAGCTTACCTTTGACTGCTGGTCCGACCACGCCGCAATAACAACACCAATAGTCAAAAGTGTAACTGCACAGACTTGCATCCTTGTGAAGCGTTTCCCCCATAGATATCCTGCTACTAGAGTTGTAATACTTCCCCCGGACCGCAGAATAATATGTATAGGAACCGAGATATTGTAGCTAAAAGCATGGTTGTTGAGGACATTAATCGTAAAGAATAATAGAATGTTGATCATCCAACGTCGTATAGGTACTCGATTCGGTTTGAGGAATAATGGAGGCCGGTTCTTATCGAATTGGGACACATAGCCAGTGGTAGCCACGAAGAGGAATTGGACAAAAGTCAAGAGGGTTCCTTGGAAAAATCAGTATTTATATTGTCTGGAAAATTCGACTCGATGCTCACCGCTATCAGGCTCAACTCTAAAAGAAAATATTAGCATATGTACCAACAAGACAAAACTTCCAGAGCCTCCTCCACTTACTTCACAATAGCTTCCAGCGCAAAGACCTTGAACATATAGTAAGCCTCCCATCTCTCCCCATTGTTATCCCAGCACCAGAGCAGCAGCAATAACTCACATTTGAGCAACATCCACCGAATATCAAACCCAGCATAGCACCCACGGCCAACCACTGCGGAATCGTCTCAATAAATATGCGGCCGGCCATGGCAAGAATGCGCGAGGACGTGCTCCGGTTATCGTCTATACCATACATCTCAGCCTTCTCGAGGGACGGCGCAGCATTGATGACCTTTGGAATCACGATATCCCCATCTACGGCGGTGGTGGACGACTGCAATTCTCGGAGGGTCGATCGGCGGCGCGAGGCGGTCATAGGGCTCGCGGGCGTAGCGGTGGTGCTGCTGGAGTCAGCTCTGCGTCTTCTGCCCATGACGGTACTGCTGATGTTTTCTTGAGGGCATCAGAGTTGGACAAGAACAGGATACAGGATCCAGAAACCAGAACCGGAGCCGTCGGGTAGGGCAAGGTCAGGATCAGGGTTCTGTGTTCTGTGTAATTTCTAAAAGGGCTTTTGGGGCTTTTGGGGCTTTGGGGAGCGGAGACTACCACTTCAATCTTGATCTGACACGTTGTTCGCCCAAAGCAACACGGCCCTTTATGCTGACTGGACGGATGGGATAGGCATGGCACTTACAGTATTTAAACGTGTGAGATCACACACTAACCCTACTGCTAGGGCCCCAAGTGCCGAATTACCTAGGAACCAGGGACAGAGGACGGGTATGGACGGTGAGGGGAGGGGAAGAAGTGGTTGACAGGTGCAGTTGCAGGTAGGCAGCTGGCTGGTAAAATGATGATCCAGGGGCGGTAGCAGCCTCCCATCATTGGCACATAATACTAGGTAGCAATAATAATGCGGTAACGTGGTAATAATAATAGAGAGCTAACTGCTAAGGGTGTGAAGGATGCTCCAGCTGCTCCAGATCTGAGGGGTTTTGCCCTGTCAGCGATGCCTCTAGACTCGGTCTTTCTAGTCTTGGGTGCTGGAGGCCCGGCATTCGGCAATCGAGGGCCGCTGTGGTGCGGATGTGGCTTGAACAGACATCAGATCAGATTCAGATTCAGGCACAAATCTTCCGAATTCCCACCATTCACCTCACTCACTGCGGGTGCGGCCTATTTTAGGACGGCGTGGAGGCTTTCTTCAATTTATGCTTAATTGCATAAGATTTAACAACTCGATCTTTGCAACGTCTTACCGTGCGTGCATGCAGATGTAGAAGCAAGTCATACAAGTGGGACTGGATATTGCATGAGCCAAGTTCTCCATTCTGCAACAGGCAGGTCGAAGCTGTAGGTTATTGGCCTTGTCCACACAAAAGCGAATGCACTGCTCACGATCTCAACCATTCAACACACGTCATCTACTTGCATCTCTCTGCATTATTCGGAATCTGCGAGCGGACTAGTCTACTTGGTCGCTGAAAACTTGCCCAAAGTCATAATAACGTCAACGGTGTCATAAATTCTTTGGAACATCTCCCACGGCCTTTCGACCACTGGAAGTCGAGAATCCAGCCCGCCAATACGACTGCCATTTTCCCTTTATCCTTCAACCACACCCTCGCATTGTATGTGATTGCGCATCTACCACCAATGATGTTGTGTTCGTTTCTGATGACTAGCAAAGTCTGTAGTATGGACCGAAGTGAGAACCCGGGGACAAGGGACTGGGAATGCTGTAGCTAGCCATCACTAAAACGCCGATAGAATGTGACCAAGAGACATCTTCCTCGTAGGCTCGCTTTCTACAATGCTGAAAAGACGAAGAGCTAGCCACTGTCAGTATAATTCCGCACCCAATTCGGGCATGACTCACATTATTGGTCGCCGCAATGGCAATGCTATCCTCGAATGGATGCCAACTCATGTGTAAGATCTTCTTGTTGAAATCAATTTGGTCGGCATCAGTCTCCTTCCGCATTCTACCGCCTTGGCCAGTAGCTCCCGCCGCGGGACTACCAGCTCTCGAGCTCCCCTTCTTTCCACCGTTTGTAGCTGTAGGGCTAGTTGATGAGTTGATCGGAGTCGGTACACCCACCTTCTTCGCCTTGAAAGCTGATTTGTCGGCTTGCAGAACCACTTCAACCTCTTTATCCGGATCCGAAGGATAAATCATGAAATTGTTGTTATAACTACCCGTCATCACATTCTTAGCATCTCCAGAAAAGACAACCTCGAACTTGTCAAAGATGCTGTCATTTTCATACGTGTCACAGAGGCGAGGTCGGAGATGCTCATGGATTGGGATTGTCTTTACGGGCTGCCTCTCCATGTTGACGTCCCAGATCTTAACAGTAAGGTAATCACGTGAAAGAATATATCGTCCGTCGTGGGAGAAACGGACGTCGGAAATCGAGGAGATGATCTCCGAAAAGAAGGACCTCGCTGAAGGATCTTCCTCTTGCTCAAATTCTAGGGGGGTATGTTAGATATTGTAGACGGGGAGGTTCCATAGTACTAACGCTTGGCATGCTGGTCACACAGAGCGCTTTCTCGCATGTCTGCAAGCTTGATCGTGCCTTTGGAGCTTGCATACATGAACCAGTTGCAGCTCTGTGGGTGGAATTCTGCGGCTGTGATGACTTCAGTCAATTCTTCCATGTTCGCTGGCTTAATATCGACTATATTGAAGCTCTGGTCTTGAATGTTCAAGTTCCACAAATTTATGCGCAGATCATCACTGCTGATGAATGTTTCTCCATCGCTGTTTACGGAGATGCTGTTGATGTGGTAGGCGTGAGCATTGGCGTAGGTTCGACGAGGTACAGCGGCCACCACAGTATCGTGGTGTGTGAGGCGGGGTAGTTTGAGGTCGTGTGAGCTGTTGAAATGGACATTGGAAATCGGTCGCACGCCGCCTCCACCCCCAGCAGCAGTTCCAGGCGTCAGATCATGCGATAGGTTATTCTCTGCCACAACCTTCAAGGACTTCTCGAAGACCTTCCATAATTTGATTGTTTTGTCGTTCGTCGAGAGGAGGTAATGGGAAGCGTTTTGTCGTCTACACCACTTAATCTTGTTGATCTTTTCTTCTATTTCGAGGGACTTGAGGTAATCGAATTCGGGTTCGTGAGATTGAAATTCGGTGTGGAATTTGTATTCGCATGTTTTTTTCTTCGCCACTGTCAGTCTCTGCTCAAATTTGCCTGGCTTGGTGTAGCAGCGCGTTGCGTCATAACATACCGTTTCATTCCGCTCAAATAAAACCACTCGCCCTCCCTTATCTCCAGTCGCAAGATAGTTGCCCGTATGATCGAACTCGACGGTCGAGATTATGTCCGCTGTGATCTCACGCGTCAGCCTTGCCCCAAGAACCGTGACAGAAATGTAGAATGAAGGATCCAGGCGCCAGCAGCAGTACGCCTGTATGAGCCTAAAGAATAAACCAACAACTAACCCTCTGTGATATCCTCTACGTCTCCCTTATCTCCAAAACATCTGCCCATAAGTTAGCATAATTCACAAGCGGTCAGTGGAGCTGTCCGAGTTGAAAAGCCTCGTAGAGCCAGTGCAAGGCGCAAGCCGTCCAAGAAGAGCTCCTCTGCTAAGAACATAAAGGGTGTACTGACTGTGTGAACTTCCAAGTTGGAGAGTTCGGTTCCCCTTCTACCATCTTTCAAGAACCTTGTGGTGGAGAATGTTCCCCGCCAACGATGGTATGAGAGGAAGTCTGCGGGCTTGGAAGGAGAGACTGGGTCTGAGCTCGATCGCGTCGAGATGCTTGGGAGGTATGGTGGTCTTGCAGGTGTCTGATGCACAGAAGGCTGAGGGAGCTGCAAGGGTATCTGCCCGCAACGGTATTTGAGAGGTGACGGGATGTTGATGGCGTGGGTCAAATCGCGGATGCGGGATGCTAGGCGGGCTAGACGCGGCTGGCAGATTGACTTAAGCTGGAGCAGCGTATTTCTGAGGGTATTCAGAGGTCGGTGCGATGCGGTGAATATGAGTTGTGAATGGGAGCGGCGGTCGAGGCCAGGACGATCAAGTTTGGAGAGTTGTCGTGGGGCTTTGGCGATTCTTGGCGTTGAAAGTGACGAGAGCAGCCGCAATCGATGACAAAGGCGGGCGAGGAAGGAAGCGATGCGATGTAGATGTAGAGATGCTGGATCCGGACTTGAACATTACATTACGATCCAGTACTACCAACTTATTTCTGGTATTTTCAGGTAATACAAATTGTTTCTAATTTTGCTACACGGAATCGAAGAATTGTTTTTCGTGTTTGGTTTTGCTAGCATTTTAAACTGCAGCAGATAAACACTTCAGACTCAGACCTCAAACCTGCATAGCCAATCTGGACATGGGCATTACGGATGACTTGATGGCAATCTCCAAGTCTTTATATTTATCTTGAGATACTGTACTGACGGCTAACGGCTTCCTTTTTTGAAGTGTTCTAATAGTAGATGCGGTGGCTGGTGTTCATCAACCCGAATATCCAATTAAGGCTGTTCCCGCCTACAGAGGTAGGACAACTTTACCCCATTCTGCAGTTTCATATGCAAGATATATGCATAACACGTTACTTTGTTGCAACTAAAGTCCAATCATAAAAGCAAGACGAGCTGAAGATGTGGACCAACAACTTCAAGCTCGTATATAGCGGAGTCCTACAGTCACCTTCCAGGGCCTCAAATGAGAACAATACCTAATTTTCTCTTGCCAAGGCTTTCTGCACACAAGTCTATCTATTCTGTTTCTCTCTGACCGTAGGGTATATAGTGCTTCAATGTTCCAACTTTGAGGAGGCACTAACACTGTAGCAGTCTACTCGAGGCCTTTTGGTGTTTTCCCGAAATCACCCACTCGATTTTAAGCATCCACAAAAGTCTCATCTCCTGGTCAGACCCGTATTCCACTATGGCTTACTGAGTATATGGGCCTCTCAGAGGCTTCAATTTGTTAATGCCTCCAGAATGCGATCACGTGCCACTACGATCTGGTATTCTGCTGAATTATCTTTTTGCATCAAGATATCGTACAATTACTGAAATCTATTGCAACCTTTTTAGACGCTTCTCTGTTCTCATACCCGAGCAAATTCCCCTTTTTTTGCTAATCAGTTCTTTGAAATTTGGCGATTTCTGTGCCTCGTTGCTCATGTGAACCCAGCAATCGCACCATAATGTGTGCTGCTATACACCTTTCTCAGTCCACTTGAAGCTTAATTTCGAATTACACGGTGCTTCAAACGAAATTAGTATGTTCCCGTTTCCCGCCGTCAAGTCTTTAAGTGGTTTTCCTCCCGCGCTGTAGAAAGCAGCGCGGATGCCCCGCCTTTTGATATCGCACGGGATCAGTATCCTCTATATAACGACCGGATCATGGCGAGTCGGTGTTTTCTTGGTCTGGTTATAATTCCAAGTATTAAGTAATGAATATTACAGCCGGATTGTTGTTTGGTCGTCACCAAGGTCCCAGCTGGAGACCTCAAAGTCCCTGCAACATCGCCGTCGGCGATTAGTGCGCCTATTGAGAATAGTCGCCTTTGCAGATGCTCTCTGAGGATTATTACACTGTATATAACTCAGCAGGGTCCAAAAGGCTTGCTAGATCCACAGTGAATAGGGCAAGGAAAACCTCGCCGAATTTTAAGTGTTCCGCTTGAGCCTTCAAGATCAAATGATTCAAAACTGCGATGTCCGATTTGAACTCAGAAATCGCCTGTTTCCGTACGCCGGAAAATTTCTGATGGCAATTGGCCCGAAATCACAAGCTGGACATGAGTCAAGTTTCTCCTGGGAAGCGAGTGGTCTCTGAGCTGCAAAACATGCTTCGATCAATCCCCTTCTTCAGGAATTGCTAGGCAATGGAATACCCTACCGAAGTATTGCTATGATAAGTGACAATATCGCGAGAAAGCTCCGCAGCAGGAAGAATCTTGAAAGCTCCTCAAAGGCTCATTTGGAAGAAAAAAAGCGTTCCGTTCCATCTTCGAGCCCAGTCTGTCAAGACGCCTGCCCACGCTTATACAAGAACTTTTTGTATCGCGGCAAGACATACCTTCCGGTCCTATAACACAAGGTAAATAACGACCAGTCAAATTTCCCAAAAATACGACGGTTGAAATATATCTTAAAAGCCAAAATCTCCTAGTTATCCTTCACCAGCAGCAAGGCTGATCAAGGTCCTGCAGTCACCACAACGCGATGTCAGTTAGCAAGAACCTGTGTACTCACTGGTCTCAGGATACGAGTTGGATGCTCAATCCTCTAAGCTCCGGAAATTTTTGCGCTTTCCTGTCCGATCGATAAGGCGAGGGGGCGATCGCAGAGGGCGAAACACGTCGCGTCAACGAAAGAGATGTGGTTCAATCCTCGAGAAAGATTTTCTAGGCAAATTGTGGATGTACTTCGCGGCTTTTAGTGGTCGCTTCGTGGGAAGATGAGTGCGTTTTTACAGTCATCTCGAAATCGGCGAGAAAGTCTGCGGTGATTCTGGGGAGTGGATGTGGGTGTTGTACAACAGCGCCACATGCTGAAGTTTGAAACTTCGTTGTTTACTTTGGAATAAATCCGGGATAGAGACAGCGATATTTAATTCAATAACGTTTATCAGAATGAAGTCACGACAAGTGTTGCCCTTTGGACTCACGAAACTGGGATTTGGTTCTAGAAGAGAATCTGCACCCTTTACAATGCTTGAAAATTCTCATCTGAGTTTGGGAACATTTTCAGGAATATCGCTTCCGGAGCTTCAAGATCTTCTTTAATTATGATCTCCATCTAAATATTTTAGTGGGCGAAGGCAGGAGGGGCAAGTACGCGATGAAGTCCTCGTTGGGTCAAGCCTGCGTTCCATTCGGAAACTCGGGATCTCCATCGCGCTTTCCTTGCCCTAGCCCGGAACCCATTGTGCCTTCCTCAATGTCTAATGTCCCCTCCAGAGTCCATACCCGTCCAAAATTCATCACGCATCGTATCCTCGCTTTTCATCATTTTCTCGAGGGAGTGAGCACGACTTCAATATTCGCAAGAGCTGTCAGGTGATTGGCTCTTCCTTGAGATCCATCCGATTGCGAGTGGGTAGGCGGCGGTCTCATTGAGTAATGATCCTCTCTATTTGCATATTATGGAGGGGTTAAAATCTCTACACTGTTGCGAATATGGCTGGGATACCGTTGCGCCGGTGGTGGGGGCTGTTTTCCCCGAAGAAAAATGGTAAGCTGTGCAGGGAGCATGGCTCGAATGAAGATTTATCTTTTGATTCTACCAATTTGCTTATAATTTTGATGCGCATTCATTCTTAGCTGTTCTAAATTATAACAATTCTAATAATTTCATGCGGTTAAAATGTGACTGTGCTACGAAAGTAATTGTGGGGCTGTTGGTTGCAATATCAGAGACGCTGTTGTATTTCCGTGTCATCTAGATTTCTATACATAAAAATTACATAAATATCGTTGCATGAGTCCTTTGAGAAATTAAAAGATCTAGCAATGGACATGGCCCTCCATCTAATTCGGTTTCAAGTTTCCGCTCCCTGAGTGAGTGATTGAACTAAGCGAGCCCCTATTTGATTCGCTGCCTTGTCATAACAAAAGAAATCTTCGCTTGCAATGTTCGCATTCAAACATTCATATTCTAAGACATTAGTATATGAAACGATGACATGGTATATGGAAATGAAAAAAATCAAAAGTTCGTCGATCATGAGTGAAGCGACCCGTATTCAAGTGGCTCAAGCCAACCTTGCAGCGTTTGATCGGCTTCCCCCTATCATACACGATGTCACGATCAGCCTAATCACGAATCCCAAATCGGTCCAAACGCTGGAACCCCCATGTATTCCAAATCTTGCACTAGCTTAATGGTCATCTTCGGATTCGAAATGACGATAACCGCTTCCGAACCCGTTTCTTGTACTTGTCGTAAAACCTGAGGCAGCATTGACGGTCTTCCCATTGTTGACGTGTTGTGTATATATGCATTCTTCCCCAATGCAGTTATGATGCCGCCAATCTCTGGCCCGTAAGTCGTCAGTGGATCTCTGGTCGACCAAAAGAGGCTGATGCGAGTGCGGTTCGCCATGATGACGGGGAGGCACGGCGCGATTCCTGATCCCGTGGCTACAAGCAACACACTTTTGAACATTGGTGCTATGCGCAAGACACCACAAGTAGGTGTTCGTCTTGCCCAAATTGTCCGTGGGGGATTGTTGATGAGTTTGCTTGTCCAGTCACCTGCGTTCGAAACTATGAGGGAAAAGCCCTTCTGACCTGGCTGAGCCCAGGTAGCAAAGGCATGCCATTCGAAAAGAGGACTGGATGATAATCTAATGGTGGTTCCCGGCTCCGGCGTGGCGTAGTCGAACTTGATGCGCAAAGCATGCTTGGAAAGTTGCTCCGATTCGACCGGAATCTTTCGACAGTTGAGCCAGGTAATGATGATACTGAATGTAGCTATGAAGAGAAGCCAAACATTGGCACTTCCAAAGAGCGCAGATGATAGCGTTTGAGATGATTGTCGGCTGATGTCGGTGTTGAGAACTGTGAGCGTCCATAACAGAGCTAAGCTGGACCAGCCAGCGAGTCTGTGGACAATCTCGAATGCGTTGTGAAGTTTGGCGCGGATAGAAGGGTGGGCCATTATGACCATAGCCACGAGGAGGCAGTCAAGGATATAGATGACGATGATGAGAATCCAGTTCTCGGCACCCTTCACTGTCATGGAACAAAAGCTGAGCGTGCTTTGTATTGACAAAACGATAAACCAGAATGTTGCTGCAACCGCACAGCCACTGTGAAGACCTCCGAGATGATAGATCTTGCCAGCCCGGCGCCGAATCCATAATGGAGCTGTGTTGGGTACGGCCGCGAAAATGGTGTAAAGACAGTTGACGACATGTTCTTCCCGAATAACGATTGAGACACAGAGGTTGATAGATACTGCCAAAGCGCAGACCTTGTCATCTGGAAATCCGTTCCGATACCAATTGATAATGAATCCAATTATGCCAACGAAGTTAATTAAGAAAACGAGTGTGAAGAGAAGACGATATTCTGAAAAGGCATCTCGAAGCCACCGTAAAGAGCGTGATGCTGTGTGATTCCGGACTTTCTCGTTGCTTGGATCGGATGAAATTCTGACGGCCATTGTAACAGGACTTTATCTGGACCGCAAGGAAAGTTGATCTCCAAGAAAAGATTGCCCAGCAGCCGACAAATTCATGAACTCAAAAGTAGGAAAAAAAGGTACATATCTGCTTCGAGAGGCGTAATCTGAGAATGTTTGGCATGTTCGACCGAGTCAAGCGCCACACTGATGGACCGACGGACTGAAAATCACCCGCGAGAACTTGCCCTGGCTTGCAATCTTGGTAACCATTAAAGGGAACGTCAGCAGTCCGTCGAACATGTGGGAATGCCAATTTTCAGCCCCTTTGCCCTTACAGATGCCGAATTCAGAGCGTTCAAGACTCTAACTCCGAAAAGAAGTTTCCAAAAGACAGACGGTGCAGATGATCTGCCCTTGGTTCACAATCCCAATGCCCAAAGGGAATGTTCTTCCGAGTTGGGGTCCACTAGAGGTCCACCAGAGTCGTGGTGGTCCCACCGGGGGTCCATTGTCTTGTTTTGTAACTCAAGGGGAGAATTTCACAGGATGATGATGTTGATCTTGCGCCTAAATAGATTAGTACCCCTGAAGCGGCGCAGCCCGTAGTGCGAAAGATAACCCTAAAAGCACGTTGCGGTGATGCGGGCACTAATGACGCTTCCTTTAGTGTTTTTCTGTGGATAGTAGTCGGTTCGTCTGCGCTTCACTGAGTCAGATTATCTACGAGGTACAGTATTGAAATGCAAAAACTCTGAAATCTTCCAACGTTCAATTTTGATATGATGTGAGTGAAGTAAATAAGACTTGCAACTAATTCGAAAAGGTAGGCCGTAGAGTTGTCCAGTCCTTTCACGATTGAACATCGCCGATGTCGAAAGCAACCATTCGGATCCAGGTTTGCCCTGCAATTAGAAAGTGACAAGGATTCTCTTGTGCCAATTAGTCAGGGACAGGCGCGGGATTTTCCATGAAGTGCCACAGCGTTGCAGATGCGAACGTTGGTCTTGGAAAAATGCTCATTGGGTGCTCCATCTGTTACAATTGTCTGTGTCAATCGTCAAAGAATCGTACCACAGGAATCATTTTCCAACCCCCGTTCTCGACATGTGCAATGATTCCACGATTATAATATTCTTCCATTATCTCAGGGGTTTATGCACGTGGCAAGTGGGTTGAAGTGGGCTATATTATGTTCGCCAAGAAACGCATTACTCGTGTCGTCGTGAATTACAGGCCACCCCAGCACTTTCATGATCGTCCTCGGAGAGCACCGTGTCAAGATATGGTAACCCGGGCTCCTGGTATGAACCTGGCATAAACTTCGCAAACTCCTCTTCTTTCAGATTCTACCAGGAATTTCCCAGAGTCGGGTTGCTGCCCCATAAATTCTCATTTCAAGTTTGTCCTTTCACGAGATTTAGTATGGTAAGGGGCTTCGTCCGTCTATGTGGCGAGAGAGATTCTTTTATCCTTCTTTTTTTTGGGATAGTTATTGGGGTAGCCGTCAGACTAATTCATCTAAATATTTTCTACATTTTTCGTACATTTTGATTCATGCCGTGATATTACATTCCCTGAGCGCCGTCCTCTAAACACCTTCTTTGTAGCTCGTAAGCAGGACCAAACTTTAATCCGTTATAGTTTGGTCCGCAATGGATCAATCGATTCGTGTGTAGACTGATTGTCCCGTTCCCAGACATGAATGCCTCTTTCCTCGTCTTCAGGTCCACAGAGATCGGGGTCCTGATTGTCTGCCTTGGATTTATTGTTCAAGTTTCCCGGAGTATGATATCCAGCAGAAGTTTCGCTGCCAGCAACGTTCGATCTGCTGCTGAGTTCGTGAAATTCGTCTGTCTGGCTGCGTAGTTTGCTCTCGATTTTGAAGGAGCGGCTCTGGTATATTCGGTTGGCGGAATGCTTGTCGCCGATGCCGGCAGAAGACTTTTTCGCAGAACTAGCAAACCCAAAGCCTTTGGGCAACACATGTCCAAGGAGCTGGCGCATTGAGGGAAGGCAGGCGCACACGATGCCGAGCATGGGCTCAACAACGGACCACGCAACGAGTTCAACGTAGTCCTCTTTTCGGTCATTAGCAAGCGAGAAAAATTGACAACGAAGCCATAAACTTACTTGTCGGATTTGTGGTATTTCCGTAAGCAACAAGATATCTAAGTCTGATAATGCTGATGATAGAAACACTAGAGAGAGTCATTCTTTAGCAGGTGAATTTGGAAGCAGAAGTAGGATGTCTCACAATAAGCCGACACTGAACATAAAGACGAGCTGCAGCTTTTTCCTCAAAGAAACTTGCAACTTAAAGACCTCGGGCATAGGAAGAATCAAAATGGTAAAATCTTGAGCAATATTAATTGCACCAGCAATATAAGTCTGTACGTTGATGTTGTTGCAAGTTCCGGTATTGAATCCTTCCCATTTGGTCCAGAAATAAGACATGGGTCTGCACGCAAAAATCGTCGCGAGAGAGAAAGACAGCGCTATGGCGGCGGTCAAGCCCCCAATTATCCAGCAGGCAATTCGAAATGACTTCCGTGGGAATATTCGGACCAGAAACAAGAGTAGGGCGATTTTTGTCGTTGCTAGAAGGAATAGGTAAACAACTTCTTCGATTAAAAACAACTAGTACGGGTGTTAGGAGAGCTTGCTTTTCCCAAAGTATGTGACGACTTGCCTTGAAAAAGTAGCTGAGGCTATCAAGGTTTGTGTCCCACATGTTCAAACCGAGACCAAGGTCGGCACCTAGAAGCTGTTAGGGAAGGCATATACTTGATGAGCTCGGCGGTGCTTACCAGTGATAACCAAATAGCAAAATGGTATTGTTGCAATCTAAATTTATCAGAAGATCATTCGACGAGTGCTGCATAGTGTAGACTCACTCCGGAAACTACCATCACCCAATCATCTAAATCAAGCTTGGCCACAATCCGAATCTTTGTCCAAAGGCGGACCATGATACAAACTTCAGCCAGGGCGCAGAAGACATATGTAATAACCTTCAATCTCATCTGATCTGAGTGAACGGGTACTCCACATCCTAGTTCCTGAATCTTAGCAACTCGAAGTTGTTCTCTAACCGTGCAAGAGGTTGCTAAGCATGCGGCGGCAGATGTGAGCAGAACTGAATCTGTACAAATGCATGTCGCGTTGCTGAGAGAGCAAGGAGACTGTGATACAGCGGTCCCCAAACATTGTAACTACATGGTGTGAGTTCCTTCTGTACTGCCCTCTCCCCGTAGATTTACTTACACCACAGGGCGGAAGCTGGGTTGCTAATTCTTCAAAACTTGCGGCCTGGGCAAGACCAATAAGAGCAGCACCAAACAATAAAACGCCACGGCTGAACACCCTCATGATGGAGGCAACAAATTCAAAAACGAACGAAACAAGTCTTTACTGAAGATGCTCCAAGACAGAGAAAAGCGCAAAGGCCACAATCTTGTATTCAAGAAGGAAACATGAGGTGAACTTGGGAATGCTTTATTGAACATGCCCCTCTCATGGCAGTTGTATGTGCCGTAGCAAGGGCTTGCCCGATGTGACTGAGTGACTCGTGGGACCAACCCCTAGCTTACCCGGAACCTCTACCTTCCCCGGCACTACCTCAACCTTTTTCTCCAGATGGATCACTTTCAACAGTGGTAAAGTGGCACTTTCCAAAGTTTCCAGCCATATGCTTGTAGTGCTTTTGCGGGGCGAGAGGGTACCTGTAATTTCCTACAAAGGGCCTGACTGCAGATTATACTTGGGACCCCAGGGACCCAAGTGAAAGTCTCGCATAGCCAAGGCGCTACTGCAATTCTCCTTGTATTTTGGTCACGACAGGATTCTGGAGTCACGTTTTCGGAACCTACTTCGATCTCTCCAAACACTCTAATAAAGGATCTTCGAGCAGCCGCCTTTACACCGCTTGTCTCCAGCCATGTTCTGAGATATGAGATATTTGGGGGCCGTAATGTACGCAGACAACTGCCACCGCCCAGTATTTTGGGGTTTTCTTTTCTTTTCAAATCGGTGGCTGGCTCCCCTGCGTTTGCCTGACTCCGAGAAAGAGGTGCATGAAAGTAAAGTGATTATCCGAACCCCGGGAAGTCTGCAAAAAAACCTTAATTTGGTTCTGGAAACCCGTCAGACCGACACTTTACTTGCAGTTTGCCGCCGTTACAAAGCATGAATTGACAGAATTGTGCCAAATGATAACAGTGCATTTAACCTCAATTTTAACGATCAATCATGTTTCTGACAGTGGAGCTTTGGTCAACTGCGTTGACAATTTTGCCTGCAGCCAGGTGGTGAAGCTCCCTGCAAGCACGTTGGCCCGCGCAGGGGCTCCCGAAGAAGACCCTGAAGTTGCAGATCTTGATCCTGCAAGGTGGGGGTTGCTGGAAACTGGGGCTCAACCCCGGCCTGTCAATTTGAAGTTTCCGTCGGATCATCATCGGAGGTTGGTTGGTTGAAGTTAGTCTCCGTGATGGGTCTTTTTCAGTCGCTCCAGCTTCTCTTTGTGGCGACGACAGAATTTTAGTGGGAATAGGAAGAATTCCAAGTCTTCGACTTTCAATTCACCAATCCTAGTGCTTGCATTTGTATTAGCAAAGATCAGCAAGCGTCATCTCTTGGTGGTGATATAGAAGGAATGTTGTTCGATCGTGGTTCTTTCATCCCCCACACTCCTTTGAACCTTTCATAATATTGTTTTTTGACTTTGATATTGGTGCCTTATAATCATCACTATGAAGTTAGCCAATTCTCTTTCTGTTTTTGTCTTGCTAGAGGTGGCCTCACAAGTCTCAGCTCTCCCAGCTTTTGCGGAGAGTGTAGACAACAGTGCCCCTATTCCTCTAAATCATTTCAAACGGAGCTCCTCCATCGACAGCCCTACAGCGGACATCGGTGGCCACAACATCCCAATCGAGCATCTGATAGATATTGTGAAAGAGTCATTGAAAGATGGCATTCCCAAAGAGCGACCTGTGAAGCCGCGGGCGGTCTTTGATGCAAAGAGACAACTGATCGATGGTTAGTTATGGAACACAAGCCGCTGGAAGCGTTGACTCATATTTGATATAGTTCACGGTGAGCATGAATTCAGAATGCCAGACTATGATGCTGGGGACGTCCGTGGCCCATGCCCTGGTTTGAATACTTTGGCAAATCATGGTTACCTGCCTCGTAACGGAGTTGCTACTGTATGCTCTCCTTCCAACTTTTTGCTCGCCTTATTAACATATTTGGTAGATCCCGCAGTACGTGGCGGCAGTCAACAAAGTTTGGGGAATGGGTATCGATATCGCTACCGTCCTTGCAACGTACGGCACGATCTTTGGAGGCAGCATTGTCTCGTTGAACCCCAAAGTTAGCATGGTAGGTCTTAATTCTTCCATGGCTATCGCCCATGGCATCGTCTACTTTGGAGTCAAAAGACTAACCGTCGGGGTAGGGAGGATACTCGAAAGCCGCGAACCCTGTAGGCCTTCTAGGTAACTTGGGTGGCCTTCTTGGTACACCTCGTGGTCTCTCAGGCACCCACAACACTTTCGAGGTTGACGGCTCGCCCACTCGTAACGACCTTTATGACCCAATGGGAAACAATAACGGTAAGCCTTGTACCCCATCTCTCTTTCGGTTTCAGGGCTACTTAGATATCTTGACCTGCGTTACTGACAAGACTTCAGACATGAACATGACCTATTTCACCCGTATGTACAACAAGCAGAAGGATGCCGAAGTCCCCAACTACACTTTGGACGTCATGCTCGATTATGCTGTCGACAGATGGTACCAGGATGTTTCATACAACCCCAACTTTGTGTACCTGCCATGGTCTGGATGGTTCGTGCGAAACGCCGCTGTCGTCTTTTCTGGTCGCCTCTTTGCCAACCACTCCGAGGAGTATCCTAACGGAATACTCGGAAAGGAAGGTCTCAAGGCTATCTATGGTGTCTCCGGACCCGAAGACAACATGACTTATACCAGGGGAAGTGATCGCATTCCAGAAAACTATTACCGCCGTCCAACCGATTACATTCTTGTTGAGGGAACCCTGGATATGATAATCGAAGTCGCTGCCAAACACCCAGTTCTGTTCAGCATCGGTGGCAACGTTGACGGTGTGAACTCTTTTGCCGGTGTTGACTTCGGCGATATTACCGGTGGCGCCTTCGAAGCCGCCAGACTCTTTGATGGCAACAACCTCCTCTGCTTTGCTTTCCAGGCTCTCAAGGAGGTGTCTCCCAACATCTTGTCGTCGGTCTACAAGACCCTCGACCCAATCTTGACCGCCGTCACATCTCTCACCAACACTCTGTTCCTTTCACTCGACTGCCCTGCCTACCGCGACTTGAGTGTTAATGGAACTGACCTCCTGACCTTCATGAAGCAGACATACCCTGGAGCACGGGACTTATAGATTGTGATCCGTTGGCTTGTGGGGGTGATGGATGTTGGTTGTTTGAGTAACTTGGGGTTGCCTTCTATTTTAAATCTTTTTTATTCAAGATCCTCGTAGAGCAAGCGGTCGATAAATTTCAATTCGTGTTATAAGCAACAAATTAATATAAATGTAAGATCATGATTGAACGCAATGACAGTTCTTTTTCTGCATGTGAATTTAAACTTTGGATAGCGGCAGCCCCATAATTTGACTGATTTCGATTGGTTGCTCAGACATCCCTCTTGCCCGGACCCGAGGCTCTCAAATTTGAAATATCATCGCAATTCCCCTCGATTCCGTCAGGTCCCCCCTTTTACCAAGTAGTGAGGCACAACAGAACACCAAATGACTTCTCGTTACCATTCCAGAACTCACATACAAAGCCAAGTTTGGGCTTTCAGATGGTGATCGGATTATTTGGAAGGCTTCGAGTCATGACACCTCCTTCCCGTATTTCTAGATCGAAATGGACCTTGGCAAAGGGAAAGGCCGTGCTCCCCTAGAAAGAGATGAAGGCAATCTTCAGTCAAAAGGGGAAGATTCTTCGACAGATCCTTCAATGCTATTTCGAGTAGCAGCCTCGGCAACCGGTCTTACACGCAGTGCATTGGCAGCACCAAACAGCAACGAGTTAAACCAGACTGCTGCTGCTGCTCTATCGAATTCGGGGAAGGGTTCCTCAAGTGCAAGCGGAACTGGGAGCTCAGCATGGGCTGAGAGTTCAAAAACGACCCAACAGCCTACGCATCCGCAGTTAGATGGAGCTGCTCGAGAACGCTTCAGACTTGGCCATAGCGAAGAGCATGCAGAACAGTCCGAGAGAGAGTTCTCGGCATTCCTAGATCGAATTGATGCGTTCTCAACATCGGAGCCGGTTGCACCTTTTGATCATGAGAGCCATACTCTCGCTGAAGCATGGGCGAGATCACAGTCTCCTAAGAAATATCACGTCGCGGGACCTCAAAGCACCTCCATTACAGAGCAGGAGGCTCGTGATGGGGAGCAAGTCTGGGCTATGTTATCAGACCCGAGCTACTCGTTGGAAGAGAAATTCGAACCCCCGGAACCAGAGCAAGAGAACTACGATTGGGGCCTATCGGGGGAGCAGATTACTCAATTAAGAGCTATGACAAAGCACATATTTCCAACAACAACGGAGCCGCATGGATCTGTTGATCCTAATAACCCTCTGAATCTGATACCTTCTGCTGGGTTTGGGCAAGGAGTCCAAGCTGGTACTTTGGAAGAAACACGAGAATGGCGGGATCAATGGAACGGAGTTTTGACACGATATGCTGATGAGGTTTGGGGAGGTTTATTACCACTGGTGAAGGAGGCAAGAAAAGAGGTTGAGGATATCAAGAAGAATGGTAAAGGAGCTGAGCAGCCACCAGCTCTCCGAAGGCTCGGTGCAATACTAGGACATTTGCAAAAGCGCTGAAAAGTCACGATGAAAGGATTACTGGGGAAGAGCCGGAACATCGAGTCGGCAGTGGGGGCAGAATTATCCGGTCCATTGAAAGCCGAAGTACCTTCGGGAGCCTCTTCAAATGACTTCTCAACAACAAATCGGAAAACAGCCCTAGGAAGAAAGTAGTTACTTCAAGCAGACGGCACAGGAATTGCACGACTCAGACTGGTGCGCGTGTTTATTTGAAGTTTCCGTCATAGATTTATTTTCTGCTCCAAATAACCGTCGCTGCAGCTTAGGTGCGGGGGGATCGACAATCTTCCACATGACCAGCCTTTCTCAGAGTGGAAATCGGCAGGAACATTTTTCTTTGCCCCTCACTTATCTCAAGATTTCTCGAGTCCTTACAAACAAAGGCTTGTTTTCACGGCAATTCTTTATTCCCCGTCACGCGTTCCCCGCAAAGTTGAGATGGACGGCTATGGCGTCAGTGACGTCCTTGAAAAGTCGACAAATCGAAACTATAGCTCAGTTGTATTCTAGAATCATCTTAAGTCCGTTTCCTTTTTTCTTTCTCGCGATATTCTTGAGGTTTTCACTGCCATACAAAGTCACAAGTGTCACAGCTTCCCCTCAGCAACTTCACCCCGCAATTGACCTCTCACTTCCGCTCCCTCTTCAATCCCACTTTCAACCAAGATGAAGCTCCCAGTCTCCCTCCTCACATCTCTCTTCATATCAATCACAACAGCGCAGCCACCAGGCACAATCAAACCCCTGGCGCAATCATGCGGTCCCGCCTCTTCAAACATAGTATGCATCAACCAGTACGCCTCTGTAATGCCCTACCACTTCTACCGCCAGGCCTCCATAAACGGCTCCTACGAAGACACAATCGGATCCACCGTCGTCGGCAACGATTCATCCTGGGATCTTGTTGGCAAAGCTGATTTCTTGGTTTTTGATCAGGAGCGGGGTATGGGTGTTTTGGGGGAGGCGCCTAGTTATGAGTACATGTTTGCTGTTAATGATGGTATGTGCAGATATTTAGAGCTGCATGAGGGGGCAGTACTGATGAGTGATAGCTGTTCATGAAGCACCGGTGTACTCGCCTGTTACGAATAAGCTGTATTTTTCGCAGTTGAGGGGGACGACGAGCCCGCCTGGGTTCTTGCCGCAGTTGGTTATTAATTTGAATGTGGAGCCGCCGTATTTGGGGGAATTGATTTCTGATCCGCCGATTTATGCTCCGAATGGGGGGACGATACATAATGGCCTGTAAGCCTTCTACTATCAGTGTTACTTCGGATTCTGACTTGATGAAGGATCTATTGGGGAGTTTCGGGAGGAAACAACAGTATTGGAGGGATTGAAGAAAGACCCGGAATCGCTACCCTTGATCCGATGACCAACAAGACAGTCACGCTGCTGAATAATTATTTTGGGTATTACTTCAACACCGTTGACGACTTATTCGTAGATGAGAAAGGAGACGTCTGGTAAGCCCTCCTTCGATGACCATGAAATTCCGTATTCGAGCTAACAATGTCCAGGTTTACCGACCCTCGTGAGTCTCATCACAAATCACTTCGCTTTCTGACACCACAGTTGACACTCTAATCACACAGAATATTCCTGGTTCAACGCCCTAACCGACACAGCCCCGCAACTCCAATCAGCAACCTACCGATTCCGCCCCTCCACCGGCGCCGTCTCCCTCGTCGACGACTCCCTCCTGCAACCAAACGGTATCGCCCTGGCCCCCACTCCCTACACCAACTCCTCTTGCCCTCGCCAAGTCTACATCTCCGACACGGGCGCAATCGCAGGACCTATTCTGCAATCGATAGGTAGTCAGGGCTCGCCGTTTAATACGACGGGGAAGCGGACGGTGTATAGTTATGATTTGAGCACTGATGGGTTGAGGATTGGTAATAAGAGGCCGGTTTATATGGCGCAGGATTGGGTGCCGGATGGGTTGAAGGTTGCGGAGAATGGGTTTGTTGGTGAGTTTTGTTTTTCGCATGGCCCTCGAGGAGTTGGAAGGGGGAGAGAAATGCTAATGAAATATAGTTGCTGGCGCGGGGAAAGGAGTTGATATCGTTGATCCCACAGATGGGACTCTGATTGTACGCATCCAGACAAATTTCACGGTGCAGAATTTTGCGTGGACGGGCACGGATTATCTTGGATTTTGGCTGATGGGAAATGGTGGTGTGGCGAGGGTGAAGTGGGCGTTGAAGGGGCAGGAGTTGAAGTGAACATTTCGAGGTACAACTACATCAATTAAAGTCAAACTTAATGAACTTTTACCATCCCTACAGTACAAACCACCCTCTTTCTCAAAGCCTCACTCAAAACTCATTTCTTCTGCTTCTCCACAAACCAATTCGCACCAATAACCTCCAGCCCCTCCCCCTTCGCCCAATCCCAAACCCCATGTCCTTTTTTGCCCGTCCCCCAATGCTGTCTATCCTCCGGTTTCGTAAGATTTGTGTTATCGCCTTCCAGAAGTACGAAGACGTAGCGGTGATAGCCTGTTCCTTTAGGTGGACCTGGTGCTTTATCTGTTGATGGTGAAATTAGCTTAGCTTTGATTCGATTCGAAAAGAAATGAAATGGGGAGAAGGCTGGACTTACATTTAACCAACTCATCACTCTTCCTCTTACTTTCAACTTCAGCTTCAAAATCAACCTCGAATTCTAATCCCTCTCCCTCCTCTCTAGGTCTCCCCACAGCACCAACTCTCACAATCCAATGACACATCTCCCCCCACTTCGGATCCTCCTTACTCGGCGCATCCGGATCCGTCAACGCGAGCGTAAGTCCCGTCGTAGAAGTCATATTCGGACAATAAAATTTGAGATTTGGGGATTTCTTGGTTTTGTGGTGTTTTAGTTTGTTGCCCAGCGAGACGGACTTGTGTTTTTTGCCGTTGGCGGTGTAGGTTGGGCGGACGAAGCATTTTGGGGTGAAGGGGGGGAGGATGGAGGGGACTATGTTGGCTTTTTTGAGACTGGGTGGGGTGTTAGTTGAAATGAAAGGGGATAAATGGAATGATATTCAGTGTGGTAATTAGAGGGACGTACGCATGTTTGATTTTTGAGAAGGCGGGGTTGTCGTTGCAGTGGCAGCCGCAGTCTTCGGTGGAGGGGGGAGTGAGGACTTGTTGGTCTGATGGGAGAGATAGAACGGGAGAGACGACTGCTGCTGTGAGCAGGAGCAGGTTGGTCAATTGCATTTTTGGACGTTTAATGTTAAAACTCAACGAGATGACTTTTGAAATGGGGGTTAAACCTAATTAATATGAAAACAGAGCTTAGTACACTTAATTATAAGTGAGGCTCTGAGTCTGGAACTGACGTCTTGGAGTGTCGTGTGCTTCCCCGCATTGCCAATATCATTTGCGATAAACGTCATAGATAACCTCTCATTGGTTAAATTCGATGGCTATCACGTGGATAACTGAAGAACTTGTCTCCGTAACTGAATCTAGAGTAACTATTATGATAATATGATAAAGTTTCGACTTTTCAGACCTCGGGTAATGATAGGAACAGAAAATATATAACCTTATATGCTCCTCACTAGTTGGGGAATGGGAAACACGGACAGTAGTAGCAAGTCTCTAAATGTCTTAAATTCCATGAAACGCTATTAAAGCCGCAAAGTAGTGGAGTCATATCACTTGAGTTTAAGATCTACTCATAGACCAGGTATGCAGCGGGATATGAATTCCCAATAACACAATTCTTGCAAGGTGACGTCGCTCTCACATCGGGGGTGAAGCAGAAGAATCACAGAATGAAGACACCAAGAGAATAAAACAATATAGGGAAGTAATAGGAATCTGTTTTCTGATAAATCTTCGCCAAACAGATTGAAGAATACCTACTCCGGTGACTACTCAGAATAGATCATGCTGATACATGGACGCTCCATGCGTGCTTTATTGTCACATGCAGACCTCAGACCTCAGACCCCTGTCTTCCAGGTGTGTTGGTCTCGAGAGCTTCTCATGAACGTTAGTTACTTTAGGCTTGACGAAATTAGCATGATAATATTGTGAAACCGAAGGAAAATCGAACGAAGTCTGTAGTTGCATTGTGAAGGCAGCTAAAGTACATCGTCGTCGCCTTCGATACTGAGCACTAGCCACTTGTGGCTCAGCCGAAAAACGCTTGGCCGACCAGCATATGCATAACTTCCAAATCTTGGAAGTAAATAGCAATATCAACAATAACTACCAACACCACTCTCACAGGACAAAGCGTCTTCTTCGGATTCTCCTGACGAGCTGTTCCGCGGAATATTGACGCGCCAGTCTCTCCTTTAGTCGCCGAGGACGTTGCTCCACGAGTTCTCGTTGACGCGACACTGTCAACTCGGTTGAACACCTCCCTCTACCAGCTTTTTGCAACCTCTACCTCAACGCCATGGCTGCTCTGGGTGAGGATTTGCTGGGGATAGTCAATAAGCTTCAGGATCTGGTCTTCAACACTATCGGAAATGATAGTTTAGATCTCCCCCAGATTGTACGGACCCTTTCCTATTTTGCCGTCCCTCTACTAACTATTGCCCTTCAAGGTTGTCGTAGGTTCCCAATCCTCTGGCAAATCTTCCGTCCTCGAAAACATCGTCGGCCGAGATTTCCTACCCCGTGGCAGCGGAATCGTTACTCGAAGACCGCTCATTCTCCAGCTCATCAACGTCCCTACCGACGAAGACATTGAGGCACATTCGGCAGCCGCTGTCGCAACACAACCAGAATGGGCCGAGTTCCACCATATACCTAATCGAAGGTTTACAGAATTCCAAGATGTCAAGCGGGAGATAGAGAATGAGACTGCAAGGATAGCGGGAAATAACAAAGGCATCAACCGGTCACCTATAAACCTCAAAATCTACTCCCCTCATGTGCTAAGCTTAACATTGGTGGATTTGCCTGGGTTGACAAAGGTAAGGGGATATGAAGTCTATAGGCACCTGGAAGATCAATGGCTGATATCAAAACTTGCAGGTTCCGATCGGCGATCAACCCACAGATATCGAAAAGCAGACTCGAAACCTTATCTCGGAATACATTGCTAAGCCAAACAGCATCATATTGGCAGTGTCTCCAGCGAACGTCGATATTGTGAATTCGGAGGCTCTGAAACTCGCCCGCCATGTAGATCCATTAGGAAGGAGAACAATCGGTGTCCTAACCAAGATTGATCTGATGGACCATGGAACGAATGCGTTAGATATTCTCTCAGGACGTGTATACCCTTTGAAGCTTGGATTTATTGGTGTTGTGAATCGATCACAACAAGATATTCAGGGGAACAAGTCTCTCGCAGAGGCGTTGAAATCAGAGTCGGACTTTTTCAAACACCACCCCGCCTACAGGAATATGGCGAACCGATGCGGCACGCAATTTTTGGCGAAGAGTTTGAACCAGACTTTGATGTCTCATATCCGAGAAAGGCTGCCAGATATCAAGGCCAGATTGAACACATTAATGGGACAAACGCAACAAGAACTTGCCAGCTACGGAGATATGCACTTTAGTGGGAAGGAGCATAGAGGGTCTTTAGTCTTGCAACTGATGACCCGATTCGCCTCCTCTTTCATATCCTCAATAGACGGTACTTCAACCGAGATATCCACCAAGGAACTTTGTGGAGGAGCCAGGATTTATTATATTTTTAATTCGGTGTTTGGAAACTCCCTAGAAACGATAGACCCCACAACAAACCTCTCCGCTCTCGATATCAGAACAGCAATTCGAAACTCCACAGGACCAAGACCAAGCTTGTTCGTCCCTGAACTCGCCTTTGATCTCCTGGTCAAACCTCAAATCAAGCTTCTCGAAATCCCCAGTCAGAGATGTGTTGAGCTTGTTTACGAAGAGCTCATCAAGATTTGCCATACCTGCGGTTCTACAGAATTGACAAGATTCCCTCGGCTGCAAGCCAAGCTCATTGAGGTTGTATCTGATCTCCTCCGTGAACGGCTCGGCCCGGCATCTAATTACGTCGAGTCTTTGATCTCGATTCAGCGAGCATACATCAACACCAATCACCCTAATTTTCTCGGCGCTGCAGCTGCCATGAGCAATGTCGTCTCGAATAAACAAGACAAAGAGAGGAAACGGCTTCTGCAGGAGGAACGTGAGAGGCGAGAACGGAGACGGCAAAAGGAACTCGGCGCGAATGGTGCTGATACACCGGAGAACGAAGAAGAAGCCGAGGAGAAAGTTGAAAACTTGCCACATCGAAAACAACTTCACAAGGGCGCCAGGAGCATGTCACCTCCGATTCGCGAAAACGGTGTCTCGGGTGGAATTGCTGCAACCATGAACGGAGTCAGAGCTGGCTCTCCACCAAGATTCAACGGGCAGGGAGCTGGAGGTGCTAAAGACTCGTTTTTGAACTATTTCTTCGGCAAGGACGGTGGCCTACCAGCTGGTGGAGCTGGTGTCGGGCAAGGGGCTTCTTCGGCGCATAATTCGAGCTTGAGCAGACACGTCAGCCAAAGTCAAGAGCCAAGCTTCAGCCAAAGTATCCGGAGGCAAGAGGAGCGCGTGCATAGAACACCTGCTCAACAATCACGAGAAGATGACTATGAGCTTGGAAGAGCTCAGCGGGATTATGATTACAATTCGCCATTCGTAAGTCATTCATCTGGTCGTGGTGGGCGACTAAAACTAATATATTCCAGGGCAACAACAACGAGCCAGCACTGACTGACCGTGAAGCAATGGAGACGGAGTTGATTAGAGCTCTCATCTCTTCATACTTCAATATCGTCCGAGAATCAATCGCAGACCAAGTCCCCAAAGCAGTTATGCATCTATTGGTGAACCACTCCAAAGACGTTGTCCAGAACCGATTAGTCAGCGAACTATACAAGGAGAATCTCTTCGAAGAGCTCCTATACGAAGACGACGCCGTAAAGAAAGAGCGCGAGAAATGCGAGAAGCTGCTCAAAACGTACCGTGAAGCCGCAGTTATCGTTAGCGAGGTCGGCATCTAAGCGCTTTGGGTGGATTGGGAGGCGGTTTGTTCGATTAGTACAAGAAGGCGCACATGCGGGGAGAATGACGGCACGGGGCGATGATGACTTTGTAGAATACTGTATTGGTGTCGTTTCCGCTTTTTCGGAGTGGGAACTGTGCTGTACTTTTTTTCAACTCTACTGCTGCATTGGGGTCTTTCTTGGGTTTTGAGAAGACTATGTTTATACAGAAGAAACCTGACTCACTCTTAAATATCAAGACCGAAGACTTCAGCGATTTCGATATAAGCATTTGTATTGCTTACAGTGCGCTTTAGTCATTGATGCTAGTGTCTTGGATACTCAGACGGGCTTTGTGGCAAGCATTTGAAGCGGATCGCTATGCGGACCGTGCCCTTCATTCAAAGGGGGAGATCTACAATCTAGACTAAACTCTATTAATAACCCCCTCCCAATAACTCGGTTCCAGTTCAGCTCATGGAATTTATACGCCGCAGGCTACCGTCAAGTACGCATTCAAATTGCGAATTGCAATTCCGATAGCTCGGCTCTTGGCGTCTCATTTCCTCGAAACGCCATTCGACTCCTTCGCCTCCCAAGCCCCCAAGACTCAACATAAGCAACGTGCATGCGAGCCAAGCAATTACTGTCCGGGAGCAAAGATATAGAGGCTCTACCCCCGGCTTTAAAGTACTCAATGCATGAACCTCTAAAAAAGTAATCCTTAAACAGGAGAGTTCGCGTTCAAACTTTTTCTTCAGTCGCGTCTCCTGTAAATTTCTCGCGAAACTGAGCCCGATAAGCCATCATGTCCACAACACCACGCACCTCCGTCTCAGGTCACCACCACCACCGCGGTCGCCGCCTGCGTAACTTCCTCCTCCCAGACGGCCGCGAAGTGCACATCGCGCTCTCACCCGAAGAAGCAGAATCGCTTCGCCAACGTCTAGAAGCCGTACGCAGCAAAGACGAGCCTTTTGATCTCGTTCTCAACGGATCGCCAGAGCATTTAGAAGCGTTGCGTAAAGCGCACTCGCATCATGAGACGCGGCGCGAGAAGTTGAAGGAGAAGCATGGGAGCGCTTATGATGAGTTTGAGAATGTGAGGGCGGAACTTGATGCCCTGGGCAGTGAGCTGCATATGTTGACTGATCATGCGGTGAGTCTGGATGCGAATTTTAGTAAGTATGGGTATAGTGCGCATTTGAGGACGTATGATGAGGGGGGTGGAAGTGGGGGTGGGAGTGAGACGAGTAGTGTTAGTGGGTGGCATGGGGAGGAGAGTCATGAGAAGAAGGATTGGGAGAAGGAGCGGAGGAATGGGAGGGTTATGAAGGTTTATAAGAAGGTGAGTTGTGTGATTGTGTTGTGAGAAAAGTACTTATACTAATGATTTATAGCCTACTGTCAGACAGTACTTTCATAAAGGACTCTTATGGAGAGCTTCTGAAACCACTGAGGTTGCTTCTTTTGAGCTTTTTGTCGACTTGCTCTATGTTGGCATTTTGGCCATTAACGGTGATCATGCCGCTGAAGATCCAACTGGTTATGAGCTACTACGGTTCTGTATCACATTTATCATGAGCTGGAAGATCTGGAATGATCTCGCACTCATAATATCATGGTTCGAAACAGACGACATCATGCAACGACTATCCGTTCTCTTCATTATGGCTTGTCTCTTAGGGTAACCCCCTCCCATCTTTCCCCTTCACTTACAACCCAAAACTAACACCCCCACCAGTCTAACAACCAACATGCTCGACGCCTTCCACTCTACCTACACCATGCTCGTCTCCTTCTACCTAACCGCCCGCCTCTTCATGGGCGGCTACTGTCTAATCCTCGCCTTCATCCTCCCCATGGTCCGCGGCATGATGATAACGCAATTCCTGCTAACGCTCCTCCCCTCCGCTCTCTGGATAGCCTCCATCCACGTCGAGCTCCCCAATCGTCTCGCCCTAATCTGGATAGCGATCTTCATCGATCTCTGCGGTGCCATCCTCGTCATCTTCCTCGTGCGGGGAGCGAAAATCATCGGTCCAAGAGTTTCGGAATGGGTAGATAGGGTGTATGAGTTTTATCCGGCGGTGAATATTGAGCATAAGGTGGAGAGGACGAATGCGTTTGTGACGCTGGTTTTTGGGTATAGTGTTGTGGCGATTATATATCAGAGTAGTGCTGATTTTGGACTTAATGCGTTTTATGGCAAGGCGGCGCTGGGGTTGGTGCAGGCTTTTTGCTTTAATTGGATTTATTTTGAGTTGGATGGCGCGGATCTTTTTGCGCATGCTATTAGGAGGAATGTTTCTGCTTGTGAGTCTTGCCCTCGTTTTTTTTTTCTTTGGGGCTTTAGAAATGAATAGGTATGCTAATAGAACGAAAAGCGGTCGTATGGACAGCAGCCCACCTCCCCTTCATAATGGCCTACGTTCTCGGCGGCGCCGCCCTCTCAAAAATAGTCGTAGCGCACGATTGCCAGGACACGAGTCTCGAATACCTCACCGAAGCCTACATGGAAAAGTCCGAAGGCGAAATCCCCATTGGATTACGCTGGTATTATTGTGCTGGTTTCGGAATTGCGTTGTTTTGTATGGGTATGTCCTCATCTAACTCCAAATTTTGTAAGTACAAGTACCAATGAGCTGACGATGTTCGATAGGTCTAATAAGCATCTCCCATGTCCACAAAGACGGACCCCGCGGGATGCGCATCTCAAAGAAAATTCGCATCGCAAACCGTTTCGGCGTTTGCGTAATCATGTTCTGTCTCCCTATAGCTCACGGCCTAAATTCCCTCCAACTAGTACGTCCCCCTTCCTATCAAAACTATACGGTGCTAACGCACCACCCCTCAGATATCAATAATGACCTCCCTCCTCCTCTGGGTCCTCCTCCTAGAACTCTGGGGCTGCGCCTCCCCCGACGAGTCATTCTTCGGCGAAAAGAGACAGTGCAAGTACACGGCGCGGTGTAAAGTCAGTAAGCGGGACTTGGAGACGGCGGTGAAGAATGGGGAGGTGGTTAAGGTGGCGGAATTAAGCGGGAGGGGGGAGAAGGAGGGGATGTATGAAATTTCGTGAGCCTTTTGCTTTTGCTTTAGAGAAGATGGGAATTTGGGCGGGAGATGGGATATAGCAAAGGAGTAAGTTGGAAATAAAAGTAGAGGAAGAAATTTTGGTCATTTGTGGTAGGAATGAGTACATAGTAAACGACCTTGGGATATCCTTTGATTCCAGTTCATTTCATCTAATTGAAAGCACATCCATTCCATTGCATTCCATTCATAACAAACCGTGAAACTCGCATCATCACATCATATCCCCGAAATTTTGTTCTCAAAAAACCCCCTTCCTGCCCCGCCAAACCAATCAACAAATCACCACCGCTGCTGTCCCTGTCCCTGTCCTCCATACTGCTGCCCACCATATTGGCCCTGCTGTCCCGGATGACTACCCATAGGCACCGGCGGTCCCTGTCCTTGTCCCTGTCCCGGACTCGGATTCCCATATAGACCACCCGAATGTTCCGCATTATGCAGACCTTGGAAATGGCCATGTTGCGGTTGCGGCAGGTTTCCAGAGTGCTGAGGCGGTTGGCCATAGGATGGAGGAGCGTAGGCTGCCGAGGGACCGGATTGTGGAGGGTATTGACCTGGTGGGGGAGGATACTGGTCTGCGTGTTGGCCGGGGGGTGGTGGGTATTGACCTGGTTGGCCGTATTCTGAGTGTCCGGGTTGGCCTTGTGGTGGGTATTGGGGGTGGGAGGGGGTGTGAGATGAGCCATAGGTATCTTGGTGTTGGATTCCGCCGAATGGGGGTTGGCCTGGGGGAGGAGAGCCTCCGTAGCTGGCTGGCTGCTGGTGTTGAGGAGCGCCTCCGTAAGGAGGTTGCTGTGGGTGCTGAGGATTAGGAGAAGCGCCGTAGGGTGGCTGTTGTTGAGGATTTGGAGATCCATATGAAGACTGTTGACCTCCGTATGAGTGCTGGGCGTCCTGATGCTGGGGTTGAGAGTGCTGAGATTGAGGGGGTGCGTTGTATGATGTGTGTGACGTTCCGCTGGGTTGATAAGAAGATGGAGGGGCTGAGCCAGAATAACCTCCTTGACTGCTTCCATGCTGAGAATATCCAAAGTCGTTGCTTCCACCTTGCTGCTGCTATTAACGAAATTAGTAGCTATTCGAGGACGAAGACAGCTTCAACATACCTGACCATGATGACCTCCAAACATTCCTGTGACGCTCCCCATCATACCAGCTGCACCGCTCTGATGCTGCGGCTGTTGCGCGCCGGAGTAATTTCCAGACTGCTGAGAACTGCTCGGCTTCTTTCCACCGCCCCCAAGTAAGCTTCCAGCAAGAGCACCCACCATGCCTCCAACGCCTCCGCTCGAATGTCCACCACCTCCACCACTTCCTCCATGACCTCCAGACGAACCACCTCCCAAAAACGAGCTAGCAAGCCCCCCCAACCCACCCTGACTCTGCTTCTTTCCCCCTCCCAACAACTGATTCATAGCAAAGCTCTATTCATTCCCCAAGTCAGCACTCCTTCTTATCCAAACAAGCAAAGCAAAGCCAAGACTAAAACCTACCCCCAGTCCTCTATCCCCACTATAAGGTTCCAACCTCCCATCCGGATGCCTGATACTCTGACTCCCATCCGCATTCGTAACGATATCCAGCTCCTGCTGCTGTCCGCCGGCAGGCGTACCATACGGGTGCTCGACACCCTGCGGTGTAGCTTGGGGCGTGGGACCCGTAGGCGCAACTTGCGTCGGGGTATCCCACTGCGAGGCGCCGGTCGAGAGTTGCACAAAGTAGTATTTCTTGGACGTCGCGTCCCATTGTGGGATCCATCCTTGGGGGAGAGGAGGAGGGGGGTAGTTTGGGCCTTCTTGGCCGGGTCTGCCATGGCATCAGTCAGCTTCTCTTCTCTTCTCTTTCTCTGTGTTCGAGTTTTTGGCTGGGGGTTTGGAAGTGGGAGCGGAACCTACGTTGCGGGACCGGTCATGATTGTTGTTTTGCAGGGACTCGATTCTTGCGATTGGCGTTGCGAGAAAAGAGGAGGCGACTTAGGGGGAGGGGAGAAGGGTTTTTGAGAAGGAAAGGTTGGGCTGCGAAGATGAGCTGCGCTGCGATTGAGAGAGGCTGTGCTGCCCCTCGAACCGCTCTTCAGCCACACCTTACTGTACTCTTGGCGTTTTGCCTCCGTTACTCATTCAGCTGAGCAGGGGAGTGAGGATTTTGTCATCATTGCGGCTATCATTCCATGTCAGATTGATTTTCTTCCGTTTTCTAATTCTGGTAGTTTTTCTAGTGAAAATGTTAAAATATGATAGTTGCCTCAAGTGATCGGGGTCTTTGAGTTGCCCCGCCCCCAATAATAGCAAATGGCGTCACCAGCCCCGCAGAATACCCTTTGACGAGTTGATATGCTGAAGTTATTGTAAGAACTTTGACCTTCAAGCCGATAAAGTACCTTTATACGACTCTTAAACTACTCTTCAAAATGGGCACCGACCACCCCGATGCACAACTTTATCCCAATGCAACTGGGTCGGCCGCTGACATGGTCCAAGCTCATCAGAAGGAAGAGCCACTTAAGCTCTATTCGGGATGGGTATTATAACCTCCTGTCTTCTTTTACGATAGCTCTGACTCAGCCGTAGTTTTGTAAGCAAGATTTTCTCAAAGTAAATTTGCTTCTCGTATCTTAGAGTTGCGAAATATGCCGGCCTATTGAAGCTCTAACTCCTGAATTGACTCTCTATTCTTCTCAAGCTAGCAATACTGATCAGCTTCACGGATAGGTCCGTTTGTGCAACGGGTACTCCTTGTACTTCTAGAAAAAAACATCCCTTTTCAGTACATCGAAGTACGGGCGATTTCCCCTTGCCCCGTCGGGGTCTTGTAGTAATCAACGCAACTAGGTCAATCCATACCACAAACCCCAGTCCCTTCTCACGTTAAATCCACGTGGACTAGTCCCAACTCTTCAATATGACAACAAGCCTCTGTACGAAAGTACAGTCATCTGCGAGTTTCTCGAAGATGCTTATCCTTCGGCAACCCCAAAGCTTATCCCCTCTGATCCCTACACCAAAGCCCGCATGAAGATCTGGATTGATTTCGTCACTTCGCGGATCATCCCTGCTTTTCATCGCTTCTTGCAATACCAGTCCAAATCGGAATCGGATCCGGGGCTTGACAAGGTCCGCAATGATTTCCACGAGCAGATCAAGCAGTTCACTCGAGAAATGGATGTGGAAGGTCCATATTTTCTGGGGAAGGACTTGAGTTTGATTGATTTGGTAATTGCACCTTGGGCTCTTCGCCTATGGGTCTTTGATCACTTCAAGGGGGGTTTGAAGTTGCCAAAGGGAGAGACATGGGTGCGCAGATACGAACAGTGGCGGGAGGCTGTTGAGAAGAGGGAAAGCGTGATAAGCTCCACGAGCGAGAGGGAGCACTACCTTCCCATTTACCAGCGGTATGCGGATGATGTTGCTCAAAGCGAGTTGGCAAAGGCCACGAGGGAGGGAAGAGGTGTTCCTTGAAAAGGAAGGAGCATAATTGCGATCGAAGCTGGACCTTTGGAAATCTGTGTTCCTGTATATCGTGTGCGCTAACTTCTCTTCTTCTCTTCACCCGTATCTTGTTTTGCCAGGTTTTCAAACCAGCTACTGATGTATTTAGCCAAATACCAAGCCCCGATTGCAACTAACACAATATATGCAGCAGTTGGAAGAAGTGACCGAGGAAACACGTTGAGAATAAACGGATCCAGGATAATATCGACATAGACTGGTGGAACGTCCTTCATAATAGTCTTATTCGTAGTGTAGTAGTCTGCGGCTGCGAATACCTGCAAGAACAGTGTTGATGAAAGGTCATCCGGTTCACGCTTGGTCGTCTGCTTTGGAGATAGACTAGGCTTTTGGTCTTCGGTTTGAATTGGATCTGGTTGGCGGGACTCTGAGTATTGTGCAAGAGACGTGATTAGTTCGGGAGTTTCGAAAACTGTAGGTAGGTCGTAGGTTTCGAGTCGGAATGATGTTGGTTGCTTCATGTAATTAGCATGAGCTGATGCGTGAATGGGCGAGTTGAATGCTTACAGTCGCAGCCCAACAGATCCGAACTTCATATCTTCTACCTTCTTCTAGTCTATGCAACAGATACCAGGAAGCTTGTCCATACTTGGAGCTATTTGTGGGAAATTCTGCTCGGATATGCGTTCTCAGAGACCAAAACTGTGGTGAAAGAGATTCCAGCTGGAGGTCCTCCAGAGTCGGGTGTTCAACAGGGACTTGCAGACTGCTTGGGCCCAGAAATATGGTTCTTTCGGTATTCCCAAGTACGCAGCAGACATGCAGAGCAAACAAGAGAAAAGACCGCATAGTAAGAAACATGGCGAAGCTGGAATGAGGCTTTTGATATTGATTCCCAAGTCCTGCCTTGAAAATGGATTTTGGCGGGGACAGGAGCTTGGACCCTGACTTCTACATGCGGTTAGTCATTCGTGTCTCCTTTGTTGATTTTGGTGTGCGGTTCGGCAAGTCAGGTTCAGGCACGACCTTCTCCTGCACGAAGTCTGCAACGACCCACAAGCGAAATCTCTCGAATCCCCTGCACCTCTTTCCTCTTCCCCACTACCTCTACCGATATCCATCTTCGAACGACCAGCGACCGACCTTCTTCACGACCCGGCCAGCAGACTTTTGCTGATATCCGTAACCTTACCTCTTGAACCCTCTACAAAGTAAACACCGCCATCATGAGAGAAGTCATCTCCATCAACGGTATGTTTTTTGATGTTTTCCTCGACGCGCTACACACCGCTTGTCCCACACGTCTTCGACCTCAACAGATTATCGTTGCTAACGTTCTCGTGTCCATAGTCGGCCAGGCCGGTTGCCAAATTGCAAACTCTTGCTGGGAGGTGAGCTTCAACATAAACAGCATCGGCAACAGCAGAAATGTTTTGTTGTCGTACGAAGTATTTTGGCGTGACTAACGAGGGGTTTCAATTAGCTCTACTGCCTCGAGCATGGAATTCAGGTACGTCTATAGTTTCCTCCCAATGCTGGAAGGTGTCTTCTATCTGCTGCGAAGGTTCGCTAACGCGTTTTTCTACAGCCCGACGGATATTTGACCGAAGAGCGCAAGGCCGCTGACCCTGATGAGGGTTTCAGCACTTTCTTCTCCGAGACAGGTAAACACAGCCGCATACACCCTTCTTTCGACACAACTAACGCGTTTTCGTGCCACAGGTCAAGGCAAATATGTCCCCCGAACCATCTACTGCGATCTCGAGCCCAACGTCGTCGATGAAGTCCGCACCGGCACATACCGCAGCTTGTTCCACCCCGAGCAAATGATCACTGGAAAGGAGGATGCTAGCAACAACTACGCTCGTGGTCACTACACTGTTGGAAAAGAGTTGATTGACCAGGTGTTGGACAAGATTCGCCACGTCGCGGATAACTGCTCTGGTCTTCAAGGTTTCCTCGTCTTCCACTCTTTCGGTGGTGGAACTGGTTCTGGATTCGGTGCTCTTCTTATGGAGCGTCTGTCCGTTGACTTCGGCAAGAAGGTCAAGCTTGAATTCTGCGTTTACCCAGCGCCACAGACTGCTACCTCCGTTGTTGAGCCATATAACTCTATCCTTACCACACACACCACCCTCGAGCACTCCGACTGCTCCTTCATGGTTGATAACGAGGCCATCTACGATATCTGCCGCAGAAACCTTGGCCTTGAGCGACCCAACTACGAAAACTTGAACCGCCTGATCGCCCAAGGTATGTGGAAATCTCAAATTTACAAAGTAAAATATCTAACGTGACCTAGTTGTTTCTTCCATCACCGCCTCGCTCAGATTCGATGGCTCCCTGAACGTTGATTTGAACGAGTTCCAGACAAACTTGGTCCCATACCCGCGTATCCACTTCCCTCTCGTCGCCTACTCTCCAGTCGTTTCCGCCGCCAAGGCATCGCACGAAGCCAACTCCGTCCAGGAGATCTCCATGTCCTGCTTTGAGCCCAACAACCAGATGGTGAAGTGCGATCCCCGCAACGGAAAGTACATGGCTACCTGCTTATTGTACCGTGGTGATGTCGTCCCTAAAGATGTCCACGCCGCAGTTGCCACTTTGAAGACCAAGCGCACTATCCAGTTCGTTGATTGGTGCCCAACTGGATTCAAGATTGGTATCTGCTTCCAGCCTCCTCAGATGGTTCCTAACGGTGATCTCGCTAAGGTCAACCGTGCCGTCTGCATGTTGTCCAACACCACTGCCATCGCCGAGGCCTGGTCCGCTTTGTCTCACAAGTTCGATCTCATGTACTCCAAGCGCGCTTTCGTCCACTGGTATGTCGGTGAGGGTATGGAGGAGGGTGAATTCTCCGAGGCTCGTGAGGATCTTGCTGCTCTTGAGCGCGATTATGAGGAGGTTGCTACAGATTCCATGGAGGGTGGCGATGAGGCTGAGGCCGAATACTAAACTCTTGCTTTGCTAACTTGCCATGTTTATCTCTTGTGGGATTACATAGTTGAGGGATAGATTTGGCATTTGATCCGGGCAAGATGGGTGCTATGCGATACTTCTTTTCGGAGTGCTGGAGCTTCGTTATGTTCAGCAGGAATTGGTAGAAGCCGTCTTGTCCTTTTTTCTCCTTTTTAGTTGCGACGTTTTTGAAGGATACTTTTCCTTGAAGAAAACGGTATGCAATCCTTTGTAATTCAGATACTAGTCACGCAAAATGAAAGGTCCATAGTCCGTACATCTCATGCTGGCCCCCTTTGATTTGACCCTGAATTATCCCAGGCATCTACTTCTAATTTTACGTCCACTACAGCGACATGCAACAAAGACCTTATATCATCCTGCTTCTAATTGCAGGACGAGGACGGCTCATTTCCCCACTGGGCCACCGCCCACACCACAAATTAGGTCTGCGCCCCTCCCGAGCAGCAAATACAAGGATTCCAATAGCGGTTCCACCCGCAGTGCATACTGACGTTCTACAACAGCTGCACAACACTGCACGAGAATTTTCGTGCCGTAGAATAGAGGCTTTTCGGGATGGGGCACCCGATGGGGCCGAGGAAGTGGGTTGTAGGCTAAGTGTAGGGACGGCATGGGTAAGGTAGGTTTAAAGTACAGTAGTGGGGATTGTGCGATTGTGCGATGCTGATAAATTGCTTTGTGTTTGGAGGGGTGCTTATGTAGTCCGTTGTTTCCTCATTCGATTTATTCGTGTCCTTCCTGTACTTTAAAATCCTTCTCTCTTTCCTAGCCCAGGTGTTTGAGATGTACTTCTTGTGAGTTGTGAGGGCAAAAAACAAAACGAGGAAAGTTCACGATGGCTGCCCCACCTCCACTTTCACGAGCCGACGACGATGAAGATAGCAAGAAAGTGCCGGGTTTTAACGACGATGGAATTGAGGGTGAGAATGGGGTTGGGGTTGAGGATGAGAGTGAGAGTGGGAGTTTTAGGGAGGGGGATGTGGAGAGGATGTTGGTGAGGAAGATTGATTTGAGGTTGTGTACTATTGCTGGTCTTTTGGCTAGTTTGAATCTCATTGATAGTGGGATTATTTCGAGTGCTAGTGTTACTAGTATCTTTAAGGATTTGGGATTGGGGGTTGGGGATCGATATGTAAGTTCTTGCTCGCTCTTCCTTTGCTTTGGATAGGGAAGAGGGGGGAAATGAAGTTTGTGAATGTCTGAGATGAGATAGGATATTTTTGAAACGGTGCTGATGATGAGGTGAATATTGTAGTCGATTGCGATTCTGGTTTATACGGTTGCGTCTGTGACGTTTCAGTTGCCGGCTACGATTTTGGTTAGGATGTTGGGGCCCAGAGTGATGTTTTCGTGCGTTACGGTTGCGTTTGGGTTGATTACTATGGTGAGATAGATATTCCCTTCCGCAAGAGATATTGAGGAGATGATGAGGGGAGATACTAATTGACTTGAAATAGTGTACGGCGTTCATTACAACTTGGAAGCAGATGATTGGACTTAGGATCCTGCTTGGTGTCACGCAGAGTGCTATCTTCCCGGGGTTGAGTTACCTTATTAGTACGTGGTATACCAGGAAAGAACAGCAGCTGAGGTATGCGTTCTTGCAATCGGGTGAGGTGACTGTTGTGGGGTTGGGAGGATTCTTGAATTTCGGGTTGAATCATCTTCATGGGAAGGGAGGGCTGGCTGGTTGGAGGTGGATGTTTCTTGTGCAGGGCTTGGTTGCCATTGGTAAGAAGTCCAAGAGGGTAAATTAGTTTTAAAGCTGATGATGGATAGTTATTGGCTTTGCGACTTATTTCTGGATCGTCGACTTTCCGGAGAACTGTCATAAGAGCTTCCGGTTCTTGACGGCTGATGAGCAGGCGTTTGCTGAGACGAGGATCACGGATGATCGTGGTGATGTGAAGGCTGAGCGATTTGCGCTGAGGAAGTGTCTGGTTCATTTCCTGGATCCAAAGATCTATGGCTTCTGTTCTTTGTTCTTCCTCCTGGTAAGCTCCTCGATACAACATCCGATCAGATGCTGATTTCTGGGCAGAATCTGGTCTCTACCTCTCTCTCATACTTCCTTCCTATCATTCTTCAGTCCGGTATGGGATTTTCTTCTGACCAAGCCATCCTTCTTTCCGCGCCGCCGTATTTCTACGCGGTCGTACCTGTGATCATATCATCCATCGTAGGCGACAGATATCAACTTCGAGGTTTGGTCATCACTTTCAACTGCATCTGTACAGTAGTCGGATTCAGTATGCTCGGATTCGCGTCTCAAGTCACGGTCCGGTATGTAGGAACCTATCTGGCAACGGGTGCCTACGTGAGCAATTGGGCAGCCATGAACGCGTACCAAGCCTCCAACATCGTCGGCCAATGGAAGAGAGCAACGTTCGCAGCGGCAATCACCGCTTGTAATGGTCTGGGAGGAATCGCTGGAAGCTTCATCGTAAGACAAAAGGAAGCCCCGAGATACATCACAGCAATCTGGGTAAGCATCGGGTCCCATATCCTGATCATCTGCATTGTTGCGGTATTCTCATTGTACTTTTGGTACGCGAATGGTCGACAAAGAAAGAGAAAAGCTTTGCTTGAAAGAACGATAGATTTTAGATATACTTATTGAGTATCGATTTGGGTTACAAGGAGGGGTTGTACGTTGTACAACATCTGACACTCCTTATGCGAGATCCGCTACATCAAAATGAAATTTGTTCATGCTGTACGGAAAACATCCAAACGTGATAATTTTTAAAGAGGGTATCGAGAAAAGCCATTTATAATGTTGGGTCATAAAATCGTGAGTTTACGTGCCACTATAGAACATTCTTACACTTGCAAGTAGGCAGAAAATAAACAATACTGAGTTCTACACGACTCAGTGACGTGGGCTGGAGAAATCCATGCAAGCAGAGCACAGGCGGACCAGGTTAATAACCGACCCACATTAGGGTGGCGCAGAAACACCACATCCGCTGTCTACTCTACCCAGAACGGACAAGCAATCTGATTATCGAAGGCGCTCATCCACAACATCCCACAGTTCTTATTCCCTACCAAGTATTCCTTGACCTGCGCCAGAATACCTATCCATTGAGCCTCAGCTTCTCGGCCGCCGAGCACCGATTCAACGCCCCCCACGTCGACTTTGGGAGCTCGACGATCTCCAGCTTGGGACGGACAGCCCGAAATTGCATGGGGATATTGTACCCGGGGTTCGCAGGACAATAAACACCTCGAATCAGCCATCGCGAGGGGTCCGGGAGGAACTGATCTGATCTGCGAAGATGGGCTTCCTCGGTGTTTATAAGGCGGTCTATGACTATGAGCCTCAGGGAGAGAATGAGCTCAGTATTACGGAGGGAGACATACTTTATGTGCTGGAGAAGAGTGGGGAGGACGACTGGTGGCGTGCGAAGAAGAAGGCGTCTGGGGATGATGATGATGAGCCTGTGGGATTAATTCCGAATAATTACATTGAAGAGGTAGGTTGTGTCCTTAGTGTTTGGGCGGCTGCCCTAGATCTTACGGATTCATGGCAATGCGCTCTGATGCGTCGTTTTGAATACTCTTTGTCTTTTCGGGGGTTCAAGTATACTGATTGTATATTAGGCACCTCCTATAAGTCACGCCCGCGCGCTCTACGATTATTCCAGACAGACGGACGAGGAGCTTTCGTTTTCCGAAGATGCACAGCTCGAAGTATTCGATACATCTGATCCGGATTGGATATTAGTTGGATTGGATAACGAATATGGGTTCGCGCCAGCAAACTACATTGAAATGCAGGACGAAGAGACATCCGCGTCAGAACCTCCGCCACCAAGTCTTCCAAGGCGGCCTCCGCAGCCGCAAGTGGAAGAGGAACCAGAGGAAGCGCCGGAATCGCCTACCAGTCCTGTTCATAATCCTGCGGCTGCTTTAGCAGGTATAATAAGTCAAAGACAGGTACCTGCAGCTAGGGCTGTCCCACCCCCTCCTCAACCACAATATACCCCGGAAGCCTCAGATGAGGAGGAACCTCCTTCGCCAGCGTTACCAGCTCGACCTGTCTCACAGGTCCAACCTAGAGCTCCGGCACCTATAGATACCCGCGCTGCTAGAGGATCCGCATCCCCGATCTCACCAGCAGGGGTCACGGCTTCTCCACCACACAACCGAGCTTCGCATAGGGGTATTGATGATGAGATGGCATACAGTTCCCCCGGGGGAGGATTCCATATGTACAACATCAACGAGATGGTCTCTGTTATGGGCAAGCGGAAGAAGATGCCAACGACTTTGGGTATCAACAGCGCCACAGGTGTAATTCTAATAGCGCCGGAGAAGACTCGAGACGGCCCAGAACAGAAATGGACTGCAGAGAAAATGACCCATTACTCGATTGAGGGAAAACACGTCTTTCTTGAGTTGGTACGGCCGAGCAAAAGTGTGGACTTCCATGCTGGAGCGAAAGATACCGCTGAGGAGATTGTTAGTGCGCTTGGGGAAATCGCTGGTGCGGTTAGAGCTGAGGGGCTAAAGGATATTATTATGGCAGGCTCAGGTCAATCACAGAAGAAAGGGCAGATTCTCTATGACTTTATGGCACAAGGCGATGATGAAGTCACGGTAGCTGTGGGTGACGAAGTTATAGTAGTTGACGACACGAAGAGCGAGGAATGGTGGCAAGTACGACGACTCAGGAATGGAAAGGAAGGAGTCGTTCCGAGTAGTTACATTGAGATCACAGGAACGGTTGATACGCCCAGCAGCACAGCTGGTATCAACGCGGGCCGGTCGACGATCAATCAAAATCGACTGGAAGAGGAACGAAGAACGAAAGAGGCTTTGAAAGCAGCACAGAGAGCGGAGGATTCGAGAGGGTCAGAGGTAGGCCCTGGCATTGAATTACCGGCACGCGGTTCCAGTTTGTCGACTCGAGAAAGTAGTAACAATCATGGCCAACAGAGAAGTCGACGCGAAAGCAGCCGAAACGATCAAAGCTCAAGAGCCTCGAAATCCAGTAGGTATAGGTCCTTGAAATCAAATTCACAGACTAATTCCATAGAACCCGATCCCTCGAAAGTACGAACGTGGACCGACCGTTCAAAATCCTTCAGCGTTGAAGCCCAGTTTTTAGCTTTGAAAGACGGCAAGATTAACCTTCACAAAATGAACGGCGTGAAAATCGCCGTTCCCGTTGTTAAAATGTCTGTTGAAGATCTAGAATACGTCGAACGAATTACAGGAATATCTCTTGACGAAGACAAGCCATTGTCAGATATTAAGAAGAGCCAGCAAGCGCGAGCAGCAGACAACGCCCGGAATAATACTAGCTCTCCCGCAGGTGCTTCGATCGAACGCCCACAGAAGCCCGAGTACGATTGGTTCCAATTTTTCCTCTCTTGCGACGTTAATGTTGGGCTTTGCGAACGATATGCTCAAGCCTTCCACAAGGATTCTATGGATGAAAGCGTTTTGCCTGATATTGACGCTGCAGTGCTTCGAACTCTTGGTCTACGCGAGGGTGATATTATCAAAGTCATGAGATCTCTAGACAAGAAGTTCGCACGCACCGGCGGCAAACGAAACGTTAGCTTTGGGGGTGAGGAGGTCATTGATGGCGAGTCATCAGGAGGCATTTTTGCCGGTCCAGGCGGTGCTCTTAAGAATAATACTCGAAAGGGCCGCCCAGCGCCCGCTGTACAGACCAGTGATGTTATCGATCCCAAGGCGTTTTCCCAGGAATCAAAAGAGAAACCACACGAAGGTGTGGCCACACCTCTTGCCACCGCACCTACTCCCGCCCAGAAGGATGTCGTAAGAACTGGGTTTGACGACGATGCTTGGGATGTGAAGCCCTCAAGGCAACAACCTCAAACCACTTCAAGTAAGCCTGTCCAGCAGGCACAGGCTACTGCACCTCCGCAGGCCCCAACTTTGACAGGCGCCATGGGCGAGCTCTCACTTCTGGATAAGCCATTGGAGCCACAAAGGACCCAACCTACACCCCCACAACCTCAGGTTACACAACCTCCACCGCAACAGCAACCACAGCCCCAAGCCCAATCTCAGGCTCAAGGACCCCCACCCGTGACGCCCTCAATATTTGCAGGCATTGGAAGTCAACAAACTGGGCTTCCACCGCAACAAACTGGGGCAGCTAACAATCAGTTCAATAATCCTCAGTTTTCACAGATGGGGATAGCTCGTCCGAGACCTCCTCCAGGTCAATTTCAGAATCAAAACCAAGGTGGGCTTATGATTCCTGCTCCTCCGGCTCGGCCGCTCTCGGCACCTCAAGCAAATCAACAGAGTGGGTTTTCATTGCCTCCTCTGCAAGCACAGACCACGGGAATGCAGACATCACAAGGCTTCCAACAACAGCCTCAGATCGCGCCTCCAGGTCAAAGTCTTAATGAGCTCCAGATGCGTCAGCAGTTCACTGCAATGCCCCAAAACAATATGGGGATGATGAATCAACCCCAGAATTTCAACCAGTTCAACAACGCTGGAGCACCAAATGGATACCAATACCCAATGCAAACCGGAGCGCCCCAGCAAAACTTTATGAACAATGGAGCAGGTCCATTTGCAGACCCACGACCCCAGCAATTTTCTCCCATTCAGGCCCAGCCAACGGGATTCCAAAGCTCTTTCCCCCAGCAACAATATCCCCAACCCACTGGAGTCAATTCATTCCTTCCTCCCGCCCTACAACCCACGCCCACAGGCGCACAGCAGTCACAAAACGGCTTCAATTCTTTCAGCCCACCTCCAGTTCCTCCTATGCCTCCAATGCCCCAGCAAGCACCTGCACCTTTAATTCCACAGAAGACTGGCCCGCCTCCGCCAGTGAGGTTCGGTGTCACGGGTGATACAAAGAAACTTATGCCCCAAGCTACGGGGCGCAGAGCAAATTTATCGCAAGCTAGTAAGTATCCCCCTATGCTGAAGTGGCCTCGGATTTTTCTAACTATGTTTTCCACAGCACCGCAAAATCCCTTTGGCTTTTAGATACCTGCTAGGGTCTGTACATTCGTCCTAGGCTAGCGATGCGTTGGGTCTGTAGATTAGGCATAACTAAGCATTCAGGTGTTAATAATTTTGAACCATTGAACGATTTTTGGTTTTGCTTGCTCGTGATGACTGAGTGAGTATCGGTGCTTATTTCTCGTTCTGGAAAATCTTGCGGGGGCTATTTCCGAGTGAAAATATTAGGTTTCGTTCGGGCGCTTACTTCCTGGTGACGATCTCTGGGATGCGAAGTCAAGCGTTTCGGCTTTCCTCGTTTATGTAAAGTACAAGGAACGTATCGAGGAAGCGAATTCTACAGCTTTCACTGCCTTCTTGTTTTTGAGGCATTCGTGTGTTTTCGTATTGTCGATTCCCCTTTCCTCTGAGGTACAAAAATATCATTCCCAAGAATTTGCTCTATATATATATATATATTTTCGGAGTCTGGAGCTTCATCCGTTCTCCAGTTGGAAGTATCAAATCTAAATGTCAGGACGATCAAGTTGCCAATATTTTCGCCTCAAAATATGGAATTGCCAAAAGTCCAACGCATGATTTCTCCATATTTCACACTTGCTTGATCGGACCGGGAATATTTCGAGAAAGTTGGATCCGGGCAAGCAAGATACAAAAGCATCCCAGAAAGGGCAGATCGTTTCTCTTACACGTGCACAGATTATATTTCGTTTCACGTTGCGAGGTGGGTCAGTTCGCTGCGCTTTGCAATCTCCAAACAGTCTCGCGTCACAGAGCATTCTCCGCACAGACCTTACGGGGAAGCACTTTGCGGATCTGAGTTTAATTCGACGCGCTTTTTAAGCTTCCGTGAGGCTTAGCAGCTTCTTTGTTTGACTACTGGATTCACGTTGGAAGTTTAATGGCTCCACCAGCTCTTTCATTGTGCTCGGAAGTTTCTCGACCGGTTATGACTTGGAGCCTCAAGCACACGTCGTTGCAGAGTGACATTCCACAACCCGCCTTGGATGGTTCAGCTGGCCGAGTTCGTTCGAAGTCAAAATATTGACGAAACGACGTCGCTTGCGTCCTATCATCCAATGAAAATTAGAGATTTGCTCCACAGTGTCGCATGGAAACTGTCACTAGAGTCTCGGTAACCTTATTCGAAGAAGATGTTCAATCCCAGCTTCGATCTCTCAAACACACTCTTTGATAATCCGCATCTGGAACGACCAGGGGAAAGATCCCTCCCAGATCTCCGCCGATCAGATCATTGTCTGATTTTAGTCTGGTCTAGATATAAGCTCCCGTGCCCATTCTCGGCTTGCTTGGTACATCCCATTCCTTCTTACATTTCTCTCGTATCCACAAGACTTGACGTCTTTGTTGTAATATTATATCTCGTTCTGCAAATTAGCTGGCCTTTTTAGTATTCATTATGCGTGGAGTAACTTTCTCTTCTTTCGCGCTGGTCGCTTTTGCCATTACGGCGTCCGCTGCTCCTCTCGTTGTACGAACGGATGATCTTCTAGAAGCTAGACGGCCGCATGTTCTTAGGAGGGATTTCAACGTTGGTAAGATTGGTGCAGTCGCGGTTGGTCAGGAGTTTGAACGTCGTCAGGCTTCGTCGGCTTCGAAGCCTGCGGCGGATGCTGCGAAGGCGACTACGCCAGCCGATCTTCCGGCATGGTAGGGACTTCATCTAAATGCAATCAGAGTACGAGGCTGACTATCGTGAAGCCCGGCAGGAGTGGGATCAGGGTAAGTTGATCAAGGAACAGCTCGATTTCCTCTCAGAGAGCTGCGCACCCCCCACTACATGTAGATAATATCACGGTATCCATGCTAACGCTCCATAGAGGGACAGCAGCTCCGACAGGAAAGCCCGCGAATCCACCTAAGCCGGCACCTGCTGGTGGAGCTGGAGGTAAGCCATTTGATTCCTGTTGGCCCATATCGAGACATGTCTGAAGTCTCGAAATCCTTCCCCCGGCTCTAAGCATCTCATGGTGCATTCAAGTCGTTGGAATTCATTCAAAGATTAGTTATGAAACAACAAGCTAATTCACATTCCCCATAGCGGCAGCACCTACAGGTAAAGCCCCCAAAGCGGCAACCCCACCTCCCAAAGCAGGCGGCAACGCGACCACCCCCGCAACTGGAGCAGGAGCCGGGAAACCCGCTCCCCCAAAGCCAGCAAGCGCCTCTGGCGTTGCGCCCAAGAAACCAGCTTCTACCGACCCTGCGGCAAAAGGAGCTGGAGCTCAGAAGGCTGCTGCTCCGTTAGGATGTGATCCCACAAAGGTATGTTCACACGTTAAGTTTCAGCAGCACTGGGATAGAATTCTGACTACGATGAATTGCAGGCACAAGCGCCGGAACCTGCTAAGGCTATGTCACCGCAGGCGAAAGCTGCGTCCACTGGTACGGCGGCTGACCCTCTTGCTGGTCTTCTTGGTGGTTTGGGAGGCGGTGCTGGTGGAGCAGGTGAGTTTGATGTTTTTCGGAGGTGATTCTAGGTATACGGTCTGACTTTTGTAGCTGGTGCCAACCCTCTTGCTGGCTTGCTTGGGGGAGCAGGTATGTGATTGAAATGCTGTCAAAAATCTCTTCTAATGGAGTAATTAGCTGGTGGTGCAGGTGGTGCTGCTGGTGCTACTCCCGCGGCCGGTGAAGCTGCTGCTGATCCCCTAAGTGGCCTTCTTGGTATTCCTTCTCAAAAATAATCGATGTTTGTAGAAGTAGCTAAAAGTTTTGCAGGTGGTTTGACAGGTGCTGCTGGTGGAGCTGGAGGTAAGTCACTCGAAGCGCTGACAACGTTACCTGAAGAAATCACTGACGGTAATCATTAGGAGCCGGTGGAGCTGGTGAATAAATCTTCTCTAATGGCCGAAGAGTTAAGCATACTGACATTTATATCAGCTGGCGCCAACCCCCTCGCAGGGCTTCTTGGCGGTGCTGGTGGTAAGTTACACCTTTTCCCCAACCGAATATCAAGGATTTCTAATGATCTGACTAGGAGCGACTGGTGCCACTGGCGCGACTGCAGGTGGCGGTGATCTCCTCGGTGGCCTACTTCCTAGGGACATTGGGGACAAGACTGGTAGGTTCACAGTGGCCTCTCCCTCTTGAGATTGTTAGCTGATCGCTGCAGCAGCTTAGAATGATTGGGGAATGGCCCGGGTTTGGGGGTTTATGTACATTTTACCAGCTGAGCTGGATCTTCATACCAATACCAACCTTGAATTAGAAATTTCAAAACATTTAGAAGATTTGAGATCGCCTTCTCGTGATCAAGCATCTCATTTTGGTGATGCTCAACGCTTGTTGGATGGCAATCAAAACTCCACTGGAGTTTTCCTGCTGCATACATTGACACTTGAACAGCTGGAGCGTAAGTTCCAATTCCTATCGAGCTTTTTGAGGCTTGCTTGTCCCGTGATCCATAAAGCTTCAGGAGGTAGTGATTGAAGTCTACTGCCGACATGTTCGAGCTTGATAGATCTCTATGGACTTCGGGATAAAATCCCCTTCAAGTATGAATAAACTTTATAGCTTTTTCGGTTTTGATCGTGAATGACCACCTCAGATGTGCAGTATATCAAATTCGAAACTAAAACTTACCATAAAGACGAAGCAAGGTACTCTTCCATGTGCGCCTGAGGCATTTGGACATTGTCGTGCCCAGGTGGTCCCCGCATTAGCCGAGCCCCTATTTCCGTTGGGGGATAGCGGGCTCGCTTTCGCAATCAATGGATGCTTTCATCCGATCAGATTGCGCGACATAACGAACCTAGATATCACTCAAGCTTGTTTTACTCGTCCAGATACTCGTGCTCAACCCACGTGTACTTTATGCACTAGAACGCATGAGTGGGGAGTTGCTTCTAGAGCCGTCATAACGAAAACCTTCTAGAAGGCTAGATGGACGTACGTCAGTTACGTCAGAGTCTAATTGAGAGCTTATTGAACTTAGTCCGCAATCAATTTTACGCTGCACACAGCTACATCATGGCTTCGAACTAGGTTTATTGTTGCTATGGCAAGGTTCCCGTTGCCGTGCATCCCACATGCTATCAGACTGAGCATTGGATTGGCTGGCTCAATTGTATCTGCACGGCAGTACCCTTGCTCTATCGATATCACTAGCATTGTTAGGGAGCTGTCTCTTGCACTTGCAGCTATAAAATCCCAGCTGCCCGCAGCTTGGCATCTGCGTCGATTTCTTGGGTTCCATAGGGCTGCGTCCATTCAGCAAATAATTTGAAAGACACCATAAAATATGCATATCTCATATCTTGAGTCCGCCACTATCTTGGCACTTTTGGCCCAGATTGGTGCTGGACAGAACAGTTCGAGTACTATCAAGGCGTCCTCATTTGCGGGAGCTCCTACCTCCGACTTATATCCGCCTACTGGCAGTAAGTCTTCCCGAAATTGATATCTCTTCAATTGCTCGACCCTCATCGATTATCTAATTGCATCCTGAATCACACATTCACTGCTGATTAAATTCAAAAGCTTCCGTCAACTCGGTGCTTTTCCCGCCTGAGACCAAAGTCGGATATCCCGGCCCAACTCCTACCGGGGTAAGTAATTACCTTTCTCATTGTTTGTTTTCTCTAATTGTCTCTTAGAGTGAACCAGAAGCCATCCAAACCTCTCCGATATACCCATACAACAATGGGCCCTCAGCTCAGTTCCCACTAGTTGCGCCACAGCCATGGGGCAACGGCCAGTTCCAGGACGAATTCGACATTACCAAATACTGGGGAAACCTGAGCCCTTGGTATTCCGTTTCATCCGCTGATTATGGGCTACCCGATGCGAGCCCTTTGATTCCAGAAGGATGCAATATTGTTCAAATGCAGCTTTTGTACCGGCATGGTGCTCGCTACCCCACTAGCGGGGCTGGTCCCTCTACATTCGCCCAAAAGCTCGCGGTACGTTTTCTTCACTATTCATTGCTACGGTACACAAGGATCCAGAAACTTAGGAGCTTGTGTCATATCTGAGACCCAGAAACAATGCCCAGCGCTTCCTAGAGGTTTTTCAAGCTCCTTAGCTCTGCTCGCTCTCCGCACTAATAACTTGTGTTTTTCTGTGCAGTGCTAATCTGTGAGCAGAATGCTACTAAGACTAGCAGCAGCTTCAGCGTATCAGGCGAGCTCGCTTTCTTGTCCAATTGGACCTATAAGCTTGGTGCCGAGCTCCTGACCCCTTTTGGTCGTAGTCAAAACTTCAACCTAGGAGTCGCGTACCGCCAGCTCTACGGCTCTCTTCTAAACAACTTCACTACTACAGGCACCCTTCCAGTCTTCCGCACCGAGTCTCAAGACCGCATGGTAAAGACAGCCGAGAACTTTGCAGCTGGCTTCTTTGGCGTTCCTGAGTACTTGGACGAGGTCAACATCGAAATTCAGGTCGAGAAGCCGGGCGTCAACAACTCAGGTGCTCCGTATGAGATCTGTACTAATTCTAATGTTGCTAGTCGTGGTAGTACTGGATCCACTGTTGCGACCAAGTTTGCTAACAGCGCGTTCAATGACACTATTTCTCGTCTGCAATCACAGGTATGTTAGCGACCACCATTGCACGCATGCAACGATTGCTGACAGTTTTTGTTAGATTTCTGGCGTTAATATCACAGCCACGGATGTTATTGCTATGCTCCAGCTTTGCTCGTATGAGACCAATGCCCTCGGCTACTCAGCTTTCTGCGGTCTTTTCAGCGAGCAAGATTTTCTGAACTATGAGTACTACTATGATTTGGTATGCCTCTTTTTTCATCAAGTGCTATGTATGCTAGCCATTTAGCACATACTGAACGATCCTCTAGTCATTCTATTACAACAATGGCCCTGGATCTCCCGTTGCAGCCGCCCAAGGAAGGGCATACCTCCAAGAATGGGTCGCACGTTTCACGCACTCATTCCCCAGCCCAACATCGGCCCTGAACATCACATACGATAACTCCACGACCTACTTCCCCCTGAATTCATCCATCTACGCCGATGCTACCCATGAAGTCGTCGTACTTGATACCTTGACCGCATTTAACTTGACTGCCTTGTTCAAAGGACCGCCCTTGAGCCCTCTTGGTAATCAACACCGCAACAGCTTCGTCGCAAGCAAGCTTGTGCCTTTTGCTACCCACTTCACGACACAGGTTTTGGAATGCCCTGCCTATAAGCCTACGAGGCAGATTCGATTCCTTGTGTAAGGCCTTTGCCACTTTGAACTATTTACCTTTCTCTTATTAACGATCGCTACAGAAATGACGCCGTTGTTCCCATCTCAGACTCTTATGCTGGCTGTGCGGCAGACTCAAACGGCCTTTGCTCATTTGATAACGTTGTCTCGGTGCTCCAGAAGCGTATCACGGAGATTGATTTTGATTATGATTGTTTTGCCAATTATACCGCCAAGGCAGGTGTGAACTACAACGGTCGGGCTCCAAGATCTTGACCATGATCTATAATTCTTTCCTGAAAGGGTTAGAATCGGTAGATAGGATAGTATCTAATATTTATTGAATAATGATAATGACATTTCCCCAACCGAGTCTAGAAGAAGAATCTAGCATGTAAAGCAGTGGTTCGGGGTTTGATGAAAATAATTGGAAAACGCTGTGCCAGCAGCTACTAAAACTTGGCACACATTGAACATTGGAAAAGTCAAATTGTAAGGAGTAAGAAGTGAATGCAGAGAAGGGAGCCAATCGCCCGGAATATTTGGGGCTAAATTAGGAATGGAGTGAAGGAAGAGAGGACGTACGAAGGTCCGGGAAGTGAATTATGTGAGCGACAGCATGAAAATCAAAACATAAGATATGTGGTACACATTAAGTTTTGATTTCTGTACGAACATCTAAGAAGGCATCAGTCCTATGCTCAATATGTCTCAGTCTCTCTCTAAGTCTTTTTCCAGAAATTTTCGTTCCATAGCTCCCCCATATCCAATTCGCCAACCCCTTAAATCTCCCTCGCCAACGCTTTCACACCGCCAGATACATGTTGAACTTAGCCGTAGTCGTCGCTTCCGCCGAAGTAGTCGTATGCAGCGTCTTAGGGTTGAGTGTTGAAGCCGGAGTCGTAGTCAACATCGTAGTACTGACCGGCATGCTCAAACTAGTCGAGTTCGATGGCGCCGGCGACAACTCGTCATCGTCGTTCGGCAGATGAATATGAAACAAAGTCTTGATAGTGCGCCATTTGATGGCAACGATGATAATGCCTAGAAGGATGAAAGCGCACAGCAGAAACCACCAGAAATTGAAACAGCCCCGCTTCTTCGAGATGGGGACTTTACGTGGCGGCAATTCTGCAACTTCGGGCTTCGGGACCGAGGCTGCGGCTGCTGCTGCGACTCGCACGGGTTCGTAGGAGGTTGTATTGTTTTGGGTGGGAATGGACCTGGGCGCTGGGCTGGGCCCGGAGGATGTTGCGTAGGGATTGAAGGCGATGTCGTGGGGTGTCGCGGTGCGTAGGATGCGGGGAGTGTCGATGGGTGTGTATTCTGGAGGGTCGTCTGCGAAGGTGACGGTGCGGATGGAGGTTGGATCGTCGGGGTCTGTGAGACGGCTGCGATTGGGCTTTAGTTTGTCAGTTTGATTATCGGCGGAGTTGAGACGTATGAGGGCTTACGATATGATCCATTGGGATTTGGTGGTAGGACGCCATGTTGATGGCTAAAGGCTGCCGTTGCGGATTGTAAGGTTTATTTGGAGATGGATGCTCCTGTTGAAGATACTTTGAAAAGTTCTTGAAGTGGACTGAGCTGCTTTATTCACCTTGTTCTCGTAAGTGTTGTTCTCCGCTTCCTTCGCACAAATGTGAATTTCCAGAACCAATAATTATCAAATTCTTCGGAACGGCGCCCAGATACTTTGCATTGGGGCTTAATGGAAGTCCTAGTGATTGTGAAATTTATTCGCCAGATATAGTTGTATGGCAATATATTTACATTTGTCCTCCTCGAGCCTCGCGAGGGATGTCTTTCGTGACTTTCTTATATTTGATCATGAGAATGACAGTTTGATTTCTGGATGTTTTCTAGGAGCAAGAAACTTGCTATGGAACTTTTCTCGTCACATTTATCACAGATGATTGGTGTCTAAATAGCCGTTGTATTGCAGTCCAAATCTACAGCGGACTAGATTTCCCACCATCTCCAGCTTGTTCCTCTAATATCCAGGCTATCCAAACTCCACCCAATGCCCATCTCAAGATGTCCGACTAGTCTTCGTTGTTAAGAGCGAGGCCAAGATAACTGACCCAATAATCAAAAGCGCAAAGATGATACACCAATGCCAACTCTTGAGTCCCAGGTACGTCTTATTCTTCTTCTTCGCGGGGGCGGTAACGGGGGGAGGCAAGTCGAGGAAGTTGGACGCGATGGAATCAGCCCGTTCTGGTCAAAGTCTGAGGCTCTCCGGTACGTTGGGAGTGGTGGTAGTAGTGGATCGGAGGGGCTCATACGGGGAAGGGGACGCAGAGTCGGCCGCAGAGGTTGATGGTTGATAGGGATCATAAGCAGTGCTCGTCAGGGGCTCCTTCTCACGAGGTCGAACTCCTTCATTGTAGGAAGGAGGGTCATTGTATGGTGAGACAGGGTCGGCGAAAGGGTCGACGAAGGGGCCAGCGAAGGGATTGTCCTCTTGTTGCCTGGAGGAGCCGTCGCGGTTGTGCTGGCACATGTTAGCTTTGGTGGTACGGGATATGAATAAACTTGCCATCGGAACGTAAGTTCCCTTCTGGTCAGCCATCTTGATAATGTTGGCCTGGATGAAGTAGCTGATGTTAAAAAGAAAAGTTGGGAGGATCGATGTTCGATTTTGACAAATAAATATTGTATTGCTATTCGTACACTTCCTGGCGGTGAATCTTATGGTGTGTCATAAGTACCACAATTTTGAAGAGATATTAGTTGACATTGAAAATTGCATTGATCCAGACATAGGTGGTTGTGCTAAATAATTGAATGCTTATAGTCTCATCCATAGCACGATCAATCTGTTGATGATCTGCGAATGCTCCAGCTACAGCTCTTCCCTAAAATTAAGCCCTATGTATTCAAAACACTTGTGAAGTTTATGCCAATTCTGTCAATTAGCTAGGAGTAGGCATTAGAGGAGAGGTATATGCCTCACTTGCAAATAAAATTCACCCTAGATCCCAATTCTAGATCCCAATTCTGCTCCCCGCTGTTACAATCGTAGATTACGACTCGTAAAGGTTAGACTCAAGAGGATAATGGCGGCAATTACTGCGATGACAGCAAGGGCCCAGACGCAATAGCAGAAGCGTCGTATGAAACGGGCATCTGGATCCGCCGCCCGTGAAGGGTTTGTCGCCGGAAGTGGCAAGTCTGTGGAAGATGCCTTGTTGACATGGTGCTGTTTTGGAGAGTTGGCATTAATGAGCGGTACCGAGGTGATCTCATCGGAATCAGGCATTTTGTTGCTGTTGATTCTGAAATGGCCCCGACCAGAAGTTGGTAAAAGAGGTGTGCCCGGGGATTCTGGATTAAGAGATATTCGCTCTATTCACATATCTAGTAAGCTTCTTTTATAGTCTACTAAAGGGGGAGCATGGCGCCACTACCTCTGGGCTTCTCAATCATAAAAGAAGCAAATTCACATTTTGTCAAGCATGATTTTCTGATGGTGAATTTGTCAATACCATGACATGGTTACATGAGCATTTGTAGAGAATGTAAGAACAAAGCCTTTCCCATCGCCATCCATGCCGTATTCGTTCCCAGCACAATCTTTTCCCAATGCTCCGTCCACGCCAGAAAGCCCAGTCCATATCCCAACCCTGTCGGAAATGTCCACCGGAAATCATCAGATGAGACTTGAAATAGCGTGTAGAGGTGGCATCGGCTGGATGCTGGTAGCAGAATCCCGGTGTTTCTTGTGATTCACGTAGCCCACAATAGCGAGGACAATAATTACGATGACTATCATTCCACCGAGAATAGCAACGCCGCACAAGCACTTGCGACGATGCTCAGCCCAAGAAGTACCCATGGGGCGGTCGGGGCGTGTGGTTGGGACATGCATCTGTGGCTCGACGCCGTTGAAAGGGTGTTGTTCGTATTGCGCCTTGGAGTACTCGGATGGCTCCTGGACGGGTGAGATGATGTTGCTGTTTGTTGTACCAGTCTCTTGAGGAGCGAGATAAATTGGGTGTAGCGTATCGGGGATCCGTTGCTTGAACGGGGAGCCGTTGAGGTTGTTCTGTAGGTTTTAGAATGAGCAGATCAGCACAGCAAATAGAGAAGCTTACCATTGGAATGGGCGCTCCCTCCTGACCAGTTCGACCAACTCCGCGCCCCGATTCAAGATCTGCTTGTGGCATTGTGTTCGTTGTCTTGGAGATTGTGAAGAGGTCGTGGTTTCGCAAGTGAGATGTAACTTGGGAACAACTTCTCTCGCCGTAATCAGCAAGGGACAAAAAAAGAAATATTCAATATTTTAACATTTTGAATCTGATAGTCGGAGAACATTCACCGCCCGCCTTCCTTCGTGCGCCGCAGGTGAGCTGCGACAGCAACGACGAATTTTAAGAGATGTATGAATGAATAAGCAATTGCAAATAATCGATCTTGAGGATGAATAGAAGGCATTCGAGCGTTTGAAAAGCTGTTTACCCAGCCCCTGATTAAGCGAGCCCAAATTCTCGATCATTCCGGTTTCCAAAACTACCACTATTCAGATCCAAGACGAACTCTGCAGGCTTAAGGGTCTTGAGAAACTTCATGTTTGGGTTTTCGGGATGAATGATTCGAACATCATTCTCGTTGTGATGCCTGATATGTCCAAACTTTGACAAAAAAATCAACAATCCAAGCAAGCACTATTCCGCCGCGTGTGGTAGTCTACTTAAAAAAACATCCCCATCAAAGAATGTTCATTTCACCAAAATAACTTTAGTCAGCCGTCAGCAGAGTATTTCTCCACCTTCTTCATCAGTTTCGTAAACGTATCATCCCCGTATAGTCTCAGCAACTTCTCATACTTCTCCGAAGACGCCGCCTGTACCCACTTCAACTTCGCCGCCTCATAGAAATCCCAATACGTTGCTATCATAGAATCAGCGTCTAATCTCACCCTTTCTCAACACATAAATAAAAATCACCAGACTCACGTTCACCCAAGCCATCATCATCCCTTAGCCTCGCCCTCAGTCTCGAAAATCGCTCTCGTATCAACCCTAGCAGCGCCTCCTCTCCTCCACCAACAACCTCCTTAACATCCTTCAGCTCACACCCAAAATACTCCTCCCTCGTCCTCTTAAAAAACTCTCGGCTTCCATCCCCCTTATCCAAACAATTCTCATACACATCATTGACAACCCACGGCAAGATCCCCTCCCCGGCCATACTCGGGTGTTCAAACCCCACATCCTCTAGGTGCTTATACCCCATCTCCTTTGTGAACCGCTCATTCAGCAGCTTGGCAACAGGAGTAGAATCATTCAGCGCTTTGTAATCTGCTCCTAGGATCTCGATGATGGGAACAGTAGCATCAAGACCCTCCAAAGAGGGGAACAGTTGCTCGCATTTGGGAAGGATGGAGGGGTAGGAGAGCTTCTTTGTGATGTAGGGGATCCCCTTAAAATTGAGCGCAAAGCGCGTACACCAGCATGCGGGGGACCAGGGTTTCGGACCGGAGAGGTCGTAAAAGATGACTAGGGGCTCTGCGGGAGGCATTTGTAGTGAGATGTGAAGAGACCTTTTGATTCTCTATTTTTTCCCTTCGGGTCATGGGCAGATTGAAAGCGTTTTAGCCGGATACGCTATACGCTCACCCGAGTGGATAGAACTTCGCACAGTATGCTTAATTGAGGTGATCTGACAGGAATATGGGTCGTGTCTGGGCACCCAGCTTTCGTCTTGAGTTGGAAGGTGTCACTGCTTAGAAATTGATGCTGGGCAGCACATAAGCACTAAGACGGAGTAGCGGTGAGCTTTGTCAGGTTACATGGTTGGAGTCGGAACGCTTCCGCATTGTCCATATGCTGTAGTTTTTGTCCATGTATGAGAACGTATTCCATCAGCTGCGGATTGATTTACCTAGGTAGCGGGGCATGCACTTGTTAAGGTTACGTCGTACGACCTTTACGAGAATAAGTATACATTAGCCCAGCTAGGCTCCTGTAGCCCCTCCGAGCGGGGGTCTTGGCTCTTGTTGCTTACTTCAGCCTTAGTTGCTTATTTCAACTTTAAAATAGTCTATTGAGCCTTCAACCAATAGATCGCTCAGATGAATCGATACAATAGCGCAGCACTTGCCGCATTTAGTTACTTACACAACTACCGTCGACGACTTACTTCGTCTATTTGAATATAGTGGTAAGGCTCAGTAGTATCCGGAGAGTCCGGACACCTAGTTAAAAAACTCAGCGGCGCAGCCTGCAGGCAGGGATCCAAATTTTGATCTAATTCTCTTGGTTCTTCAGCACTAACCGGCTACAAGTCAATCTCACGAGTACTCCAATCGCACACTTAAGAACGGGTCTTATCCGTACAAATATGGCGGTGTGCTGCATAAGCATCCATACGTTACTTATGCTGTCAGAAAATCCAGGCAAGGCGATAGCAGGGTCCAATTGAGATCGATCAAGCGTGATTACGCTGTTACATTTACCTTCAAGGATTCAGTGGTTGCCGAGGTCCGTTTCAGTGAAGTATACGCCCCTGGGTAGTTGCGTGCGAAACCTGTCTGCCTGGAACGAAGGGTATATTTATGCACGGTCTACGATTCTCGCTAATTGGCTGAGGGGGAGGCTTAGCGGCGGGTGAGGGGGCGGGATTCACACCGTACGCTGAGTGCGCCGTGCACATACCCATCGCAGAGTAGGTGCGAAAAGATTCAAACCCAGATTTTGCTGGATGACCAAATTCGGAGATTTATTTTATTTGGTCTACTAAGGCCTGAGCTCCAAGGTTCTTAGCAGGGCTGTAGGCTGTAATAGTAGTCCTGACACAAGACTTTACGAGTTTGATGCATTAAGATTTTGGAGCTGTTTAGAACTTCTAGAATTTTGCATACCTAGGCCGGCCGAGGAACCGCCTGGAGATGGTTAAACATCCCCAGCGGATTGCGTTATGGCGTGACTTACCACCGGTCCACCACTTTGGGCAATGTAAGTCTCTGCTAGTCAAAATCTGCCTTTTTGCACATGTTTGCACTAGCGGGCGCGACACATGTCTAGATTTGGATTAGCTATCGTGCTTTGAGTTTGCACCTGCAAGTATAATTTGTCGGTTTTACGAATTCTGGCACGGTGGATTAGGGCTAGATCCGAGGGCTAGTATTAAGGTTGATCCTATCACTCTAGCTGCATGAATCGAGTATAGTGGTACAATTTTCGCCCCGCCAGTATCGATAGTGGACCGGGCCGTGCAAAACCATCCTGATGAAGTATCGTAGGAGAATACGGGGCAGAATAATTGGTGGAACGTGGGGCACGGAGAACTCAATACTGCAGATCTTCGGGTTGGATTTAGGTGGAAGATGGGAGCCCTCACACAAGCTTTTTGAGATATTTGTTAACCTGCTTTTGATTCAATTCAAGATATCATAATGGGAGTTTGATCTCTGGAGATGACCGCAATTGAAGCACCAATTCTGGGGAGTCCCTAATTTTGGGCTGGACCGTGCGGACATGGCATTTCAGACATTTTCCTGATGTGGTAGCGTATCTCAAGCATTTTCTCACAAATCACACTCAGGTCATTTTTTCCAGCGTGAAATAAGCTGCATTTGCTTGCCAAGCAGGCAGTGTAAGCCGTGCATAATGAACGAGATTGACCTCGTTCATAGCACCAATAATTGTGCTCAAAATAAGCAGACGGCACTCTTCGCCTTTATCAAAAATACGAAGCAGTTGAATTTTGACGATAATCTCTGGTTGTAACTCCCTGGATTCTGGCTTTTTCGAAAACCAGATCGTAGCCAAAAGCCACGCGCTTACAATACCGAAGAGCTCCTGTTTGGCAGAAAAATCTTGTATATTGAAAATTCTCTTAGCGGTAGACTAGTACTGGTTCTATCTCAAGATTCTCAGCCTAAGCCCCCGGGTTGGAAAGTCTTGCCAGCACATGAAGTAGACAGACGACAAAAGTTCTTGATCGCGGTATCGTATCCAAGCATATTCAAAAACCATTCCGGAGAACTAATTGTGATAATTAGGGGATCAAGTGAGTAGATTGACACTGTCAACACCGCTCTGAGCGGATTGAGATGTCCTTACTGTCTTCCCATAGCAGAGGTTATTGCTATACGATGTGCTAACGCAGCCGGCGATTTGTGCGCATTGATCAGCACAATCACGAATATCTACTTCGGGCCGCGCGCCAATTTGGGTGCCAAATGTGTTGGTGCCGCAGAGTACGGTGAAGTTTTTGCCGCCAGAAGTATAGATACTATTGTTTGCTCCTGGGCCTTTTGCGCACATTTGATGTTAGTCAGGACCTCGAATCAAACTTCACGGTTCGTATATGGACACTTACAGAATGGTATGGGAGAGGGCGAAGTAGAAGGCAAGATAATGAACGAAGTAGTAGGCGATACGAGTGTAGTGGACGTAGACGAGGGCAAAGCAGGGACTAATGATACAAAGATTGCGCTCTCGTACCCAATGTAGAAGCCATACGTGACTCGATTAAGGACTGATGTATACAAGTAACACTTGCTGCGGTTATCGTCGAACATCGTGCCTACACACCCAGCGGTTTCCGAGCATTTATCAACACATCCTTCAAAAGTTTTGTAGGACGCAGAATAGGTAATGCCATCTTCGAATGTTTCGTAGTATGTATTGAAATTGATTTTGAAGACCTTTCCAGCAGAAGTATAAGTGATGTTGTTGGCAGCAGGACCTTGATGTAGAAATTTGCAATTAGTTTTTGAAATCTTTCATGATTGGCATAAATATATTGATACTTACAGGGTAGTGGATCAGAGCGAGAGGACAATTCGTTGATGGTACTAGCTGCCCATCCCAAACCAAGAAGGCAATTTATGAGTGTGGCTGTTAGTAGCATGTTGAAGATAAATTCTTCAAAGCAGTTTGGGTCGAAGTGAAATAATGAATTCTGGTTTCTTAGTAGCTTTGTTTGGAAAATTTGCGAACGGCTGTGGATGATGCTGCTAAATCGTTGCAGAAATCTGTGATTTATATATGTTCTCTGTTACTCTGGAGCATTTCAAGTACCACCAATATCATATCGCTCACCGAAATCGCGGCAATTACACTGAATTTGTTGCACTCGTACAAGTGCGGATTTCTGTGGCTCAATAGCATCGATGCACAATTTCGTACATCCTCGAGCAAGTCCTGCCACATTGTGTGTCTTCCATGTCCTCCAATGGAACAAGAGCTTCTCAATACCGGCTGTTGTACGGGACTGTCTTCCCGGCGTTCAATTCGGGTATGTGGGCAAGCCTGAGGGCCGGAAACCGTCCTCCAATCACGGTGACAAGTTTCGACGACGACATCACCCATGTATAAATGTCTATGACTAGAGAATGATTATGGCAATATTACTCGTAGCCATGCTTCTGCTTGTGAAATGAGCGATCTGGCGAGACATACCAAGCATGGACAAGCTTACAGCAATATTGGTAACTAGGTAGTGAGGACGTCAGCAAAAGTACGAAACATATCCTTCCTCTTTTCAATACAGACACTTCTCTTGACCGCCCCTGGCCTCCGATTCATAAAATCATCGCGACGATTGATCCTTCAAGTGTTTTGAACAAGTGTATCTGAAGTTATCATGGCTACTTAAAAACAAAGTTTCCCATGAAGAAGGTTGAGAATCAAATAACGTTTAAACCTGGAAAGAGAAGATATCCTGATTTGAGATCCTACAAACCCCTGTTTGTGCACGACCACTGGGAAGTGGACCTCCGATAGGAAAACTAAACGATGCGAGGAGGGGTAGTTTTATGTGGGCTGTAAGATCTTACTAGCGTTATGGCCCGTGTGCACTGAACAAGGTCCTGCCGGGAGCCGAAAAAGGAAGGCTTCTGCGTAAGACGTACTAGTAGAACCTGGGAGCCACTTGTCAACGGAAGCTACTTGTACGCTTGCAAGGGTTTGGATATCTGTGCCTCCTTTACCTGCGGTACTCCTTCGGTACTGGCGGGGAAATATGAACCGACGATTACGTGCTACAGTAAGTTTAATGCTGCAATTATTTTAGAGGAAGCGGCGGTGAGTTGTTGGCCGATCAGCATTACTTACAGTAGTTTCATAAACCCCCTCCACAACTTTGATTCAACTCGTATATTCTCACAAATGGAGAGGTCATCATCTTCCCATTCTCAACAAATCTCTCATGTTCGCGATGAAGCCCGCCACCCGCTTGCAAAAGCATGCGATCAGTGTCATCGTTGCAAAATTGCCTGTGATGGTGGCCGTCCGACATGCGAGCGTTGTGCAACGAATGGTAGTGCTTGCACCTACAGCACCGGTAAGCCTATGGGAAAACCCAAGGGATCAAAGAATCGAAGCAAATTGGACGCTCAAAAAGCCCCCACCAACGAAGTCGGCACAGAGCGGGCTCCGTCGACGCAGCCACCAATACAGGATGGATATGGCAAGCGGAAGACTGATACAGCAGGAAGCCCAGGCACACAACAATTGGTTGGTCACGATTCATTAAAACGGAAAGATACTAATTTTCTACAGAGCCACAAACGACAGCGATCGAGCATCTGCCTACCATCTCCCACAAGTCCAAATGATAGAGTGTCAGGATTCATCAGAGGGCCAGAAGCCTCATCATCCGGTCCTTCAATTTCGTCAGTCCATGCATCGGACCAAGTTGAACCGGAAGTAGATTCAGCTCCTACTCCAGAATTCCTCGCGCTGCAGATATCTCAGTTGCATCCCTCGGGAGTTGACTCGGCCGAGCATGATGCTCCATTTGACCCCGAAATCGAATTCGGAAATGATTGGTTATCTGACATGGTCAGCGGCGTTGAGTAAGCCCCATTGGATGCATTTTGGCTGACGATAGAGCAGTCATCGTTCATACATCCTGGCATGCCCATAAATAGTGGCATGAACGTCACAAACGAAATGAGAAGTGCCCATGCGGCCGGTGAAAACTCGCGAAACGCGATCCAAGAGGTCAATAAGTGTAGATGTGCCGCCGAATCGCTCGCAATAGTACCAGAACTCCAACAATACGCAACGGGCCGCGTCAAACTCTCTGTAGATAGAGCTTTGCGGTTGACACGTCGCGGTACCTCTGTTATATCAAGTCATCTCGACTGCCCCCACCATGCGGGACCGAACTCCACACAGACACCTTTGCTGGCCTGCATACTTGTGCTTATGCAAGTGGCTGCTTGCTTCGCGTCTATTCGGAGTTCACTGGACAATCCTGAACACCAACGGTACCTACCAGTGACGGTGGGTGAATTGGCTATAGAGGAGGATGAAACGCGGCTACACGTCGTCAATGCGGTGTTGGAGGCCGGAATCCGCAAGGCGGCAGACCTTACTACGAGGCTGAAAGACCTTGGTGTCCAGCAGCAAGGGGGCTCCGGTTCCTTATCTTGTGAGCCTATGCTGTTATTGCTCCGACAAGAATTAGAAAATGCATTAGCCGGAAGGACAATTATAAACAATTAAAACCTGGTCCAATCTACAGTGCCTGTGATCAAAATTTGAAGATACCAAGAGCGTGGAGTTTAACAACATAACCTTGACCATGGCCTCGTAGGCGATTCCACATGCAGGTATTGAGCCCCGGCCCCGGAGACAAGTATCTCTCCTAGACTTTATCTACTTCAATTTAGGATCTGGAGCATGATTGGAATGAGTCGCATTAGTGTTGTAAGAGTGACCAAATTATATTGGCCAATTGACAGCCAATTTTACATTTGAAATCTACGTCACGAAGATGTGGTCTTTGCTTCTTCAATTTGGCGAATTGCGGGCTGGGCGGACTTTAGACCGGAATTTATTTCAATAAACTAGCAGCACGTCATGAAAATTTGAAGAAAGCTCAAGAAGTGGACCGTTTTCATCATACAAGCATACTTCTTCCTGGAATTTATCTTATACTAAGAAGCTCTCTTTCTTCACTTGCATTTGCCAGTACTAAAATAGTCGATTTTACTCCGTAAGCGAGGCCTCCTGTGAGGTTAGAGTAGCCATCGGAGCCCGAAAGAAAGTTTCTTGATTCGTCCCTGTCATACCTCCGAACTTCTTCAATTTCACGCCAGCTCACCACGCTCGGACGCTGTGTGGGAAATGGCCACTGGAAGTAGGCACTGGAACCTGGGGGTCAAGTTCTTGTTAAGGTTAGCTCTGCGACTCAAAGGACCTAGCATGCAAAATTTGACTTGAGTTCAATGTTGGGCGCATTCTCATGTTGATTTGCGACACTCCCAACAAAATGACTTCCCCTTCTCGTCTTCGTGTAGGATTCCTCGTAGTTTTGTTCTTCGTAGTCACTTCCGCCATTCTTTCTTCTTACACGCAGTTCGGGACCCTCGTTCTGTCGATCTTCTCGCACGTACAATTTGAAATATTTCCCGTGTTCACGAGACCAAGCACGACAATCAAGACAAGCACAAACGCACCGTGGACAAATCGAAAGCCTCCTCAATCCCCTCCCAGCTTCACAGCAACCCCTGCCTCTTTGGTTGAAGATGCTAAAACTATCTGCAGTAAGTTGGACGAGAGCTGCTATTTCTTCATACTTGAGGTTCTCTATCTAAAAAGCTTCCCTTATTTCCATGGATCTCGTCATTAACAACTGAAGAAAATTTCATATCATATAGAAACTCAACAATTACAGTTCAATCCTTACTCACTTCTCTTAGACCACACGAAAGAGCTTCTCGACAGGATCGCAGAAGAAATTACACTCGAGACAGCCACTTTCGAAAACGTAGTCTTTCCTATCGGGAAAAATGAAGATTTCTCGAATCTACAACGCCGTATCATCACCTTTTACCAGATTGTCTCACCAGACCCAGATCTTCGAGAAGCCTCGTCCAAAGCCGAAGAATTACTAGACGAATTCAAAATTGAGTCATCAATGCGAGAAGACATCTTCAAATTGGTGGATGCAGTGCACAAGAAGGGAGAAAAGCTGGATCCAGAGAGTCAGAGGCTGTTGGAGAAGGAAAGGAAATCGTACATCACAAATGGATTAGGTATACCGGCTGGACCGCAGAGAGATGAATTCAAGAGAATTAAGATGAGACTATCGCAGATTCAAATTGAGTTCCACAAGAATCTAAACGAAGAGAACGGAGGTGTATGGCTTACAAAAGAAGAGCTAGATGGACTGCCAAAGAGCATTTTCGAGGGCCTCGAGAGAGGAACTGGCGACAACGAAGGCAAATTTCGACTCACTTTCAAATACCCAGACCTGTTTCCCGCCCTGGAGTTTGTGTTGGACTCAGATGTTAGACAAAGGATGTTTATTGAGAACGAGAATAGGGTATGTTCATGGAAAGCTGAGATGTAGAGCCAGGTTCCATACTAATGATTGGAGTCAGTGTAATTCAAATATCCCACTGTTTAAGGAAGCAATCGTTCTCCGCGATCAGGCGGCTAGACTCCTTGGATACCCAGATCATGCGACATTTCGGATTGAAGAAAAAATGGCAAAGACACCGGAGATGGTGAACCACTTTCTAGACGACTTAAGAGTGCAATTAGCGATAGGTGGGGCTAAAGAGATTGCACATTTATTGGATATAAAACAAGAAGACCTTACTTCACGAGGCTTGGAAGTAGATGGCAACTTCTATTTGTGGGACACTCGTTTCTACAATCGAATCATGATAGAAAAGGAGTTCTCTCTATATAAGCAGGAGTTCGCCAATTACTTCCCGCTCGAATCAACTATCGAAGGCATGTTGAATATCTTTGAGGCCCTATTAGGTTTGGTGTTCATCGAACTTGTTTCCGAGGAGCGCATAAACTTATCAGGCATGCTTTTTACCCCTCTTTGATCTAAACACTACTGACATTTGCACATTCAGCGACTGGCAGAGAAGATGATCTATCTTGGCATGAAGATGTGAAAATATTTAGTGTTTGGGATAGTGAAACTGAAGGAAGTTCGTTCGTTGGTTATTTATATCTCGACTTACATCCTCGTCCAGGCAAATATGGCCATGCGGCAAATTTTTCCCTCCGGCCGGGTTTCATCTTTGTTAATGGAAGCCGTAATTATCCTACGACAGCACTTGTGTGTAATTTCTCTAAACCGACACCCACTACACCGTCGCTACTTAAGCATGAGGAAGTCGTTTATTTATTCCATGAACTCGGACATGCTATTCATGATCTTACTAGTCGCACTCAATTCTCACGGTTTCATGGCACATCTGTGGTTCAAGATTTCATCGAGGCACCTTCTCAAATGCTGGAAAACTGGTGCTGGAATTCAAATCAACTGAAGCGTTTGAGCAAGCATTATTTGACTGGCCACCCGATTCCTGACGACTTGGTCGAGAAACAGATCTCTACTAAACATGTCAACGATGCTTTGCTCAATCTCCGGCAATTACATTTTAGTATATTCGACATGACTATACATACTCCCAAGTCCCACGTTGAAGTGGAGAACCTTGAAGTCTCCGAATTGTATAATGAGCTATGGGAGCAAATTTCTGGATTGAAGGGACCCGAAGCGTTAGGTTTGGGCATCAAGAGCAATTGGGGCAATGGACAGGCAACGTTTGGGCACGTAATGTCGGATTATGATGCTGGATATTATGGGTACTTATTTTCCCAAGTTTACTCTACAGACATGTTTTATAGCACATTTAAGAAGGATCCTATGGACCCGAATGAGGGACGTCGTTATAGACACATGGTCCTAGAAAAAGGAGGTGGCCAGGAAGAGATGCAGACTTTGACCGACTTCCTGGGAAGGCCGCCAAGCACGGAGCCTTTTTACCGCGAGCTGGGTTTAAAAGCGGAATAAATGACTTTATTGATTATGATTTTTCGGAGCGCGACTTGTGCGCAATGGACATTAAAAAAGCCTCCTGTTTTCAAGGCAATTTGGAGGATATTCTCGCGGTGCTGATCACGTGTCTATTTACCCCTTTGTTCTCGCGTACTTTAGGCGAGAGTTTAGTCCGGACATCTGGATCAAGCGGAAGGTAGCGATTTATACCTTTCGAATTGATGGTTTCAGAATTATGCAAAGATTTTTCATTCGAGAATCGGTTCGTTGACTTCATCAAACTACCAAGTTACCCTAGAGGGTAAACTTGATGTGGCTTTTTCCATGTCGACCTCGTCAGGGCCTCCGGCGAAAATTCCGGAGGTTTCCCACTTTTCCATGATAGGTCAGTGCGCCTCACATCTTCAAATGTTTCGGAGGTGTGAGCTCATATCAGCGTCTTACTCTCATCAAACAGGCAGTTTCTCAAAATGTAATTTTCCTTCTTACTGCTTTGCTGAACTTCTTGGGACTCCTACTGCAGCATGGCAAGTGCTGAGCCAGCTATTTCAAACTCTTTCTCTTTGCCAGTACTGTACACAGCAGAGTCGAAAGATGATGATGTAGAAGAGTCTCTCCTGGCTTCGCCTCGGGAGCGTTCATTCCAACACCGCCCTCGAGCCTCCCGAACATCCATATTCCTATCGCATGCCGCAACATTCCTCGTTGCCGTCCTCCTCTCCATGGCTGTTTTGATACCATATCGGCTATCCTCAATCACATCAGTTACGGAGCCAAGAACAAAACATCTACACTGCGGTAACTCAACAGCTGAAGCTCGGGCACAGGGCTGTGTTTTCGATGTCCTGACGAACATGTGGGTGCCCGCGCAGTGCTGGGATAAGGAAGGCACGGATGAATTCATGCGAACAGCGCCATGGCAGGGCTACGATCTGCAAGACGGCAAAAGACTTCTCACACTCGAAGAAATGTCAGAACGAGTCGGGAGATATCGCTTAGGACCTGATCCAGACTTGCCACCGTACTGGACGCCATTGCGCGAGCATGTCATCCACTGCGCCAAAATGTGGCAGAGACAACATCGGGGTTTCATGAGAGGGGATTCAAAGAAGCTAGATTTTCATTCGTTGAGTTACCAGCATACGCTACACTGTTCAAATAGTCTGGTGCATATGGCTGGGGCTGGAGACAAGCCTCCTGATCCACTGGATATGATAGCGATTAAGACCTGGGTAGGATTTTCGGATTGTGATGTAGAGGTATAATTAAATCAAGGCCTTTGCAAAATTCTTTTCGTCGCTTCTATTTTCTGTATGGGTGAGACTCGCAGTATCTATCTACAAGCTCAAATTGGACCTGTGGGAGTACCGGCCCTGTGTAGTTCGATCGAGCGAAAGGGATGAATGATGATGGCCATACAAAATTCTCAGAAAGGTTATATTCATCAGCAACGAAAGGTCAGGAACTTTACTACAAGCGCAACAGCGAGGGGGCATAACCATGCTACTTAATTTCTACATATAGTCTATTTAGAAGTAGCCCATTGCTCTACCCCCTTTGCAAGCCGCACACACGGCTCATCTACCGTTCTCGTCCAAACGTCTGCAATCCAAACTGACAGCCCCAAATTTATGACTAGCCCAATTGCAAACCCTCCCTGGCGACCCCACCCTTCATCGCCCGTTAATTTCCATATCCACGGAACTACCATCCATCCAAATGCATTCAAAAAGACCACATGAGTAAGGTACAGGCCGTAACTTATTCTACCCAGATATCTCGGAATGGCTGAAGTAAGCAGCCTTCGCATGAAACTGAGTTGAGACACGGAAACAAGAAGGAAGACAGCACCCATGGACTCCCAAAACCTTACGCTGTCAATAATAGCGGAGAAAGGCCGGTAGATGAAGTTTTCCGAGGCTTGCTTGAATGGATAAGACGCAATGAAGAGGCCAGCAACGAAGAGGAGCGCGAACCCATATCGAGACATTCGAAGACGTGAGAGGAAGGTCTTGCCACTTATGTATATAGGAAGGCTTTCAGACTCGCGACGGGATTTTTGGGGGCCTCTTTTAAGTATAAAGAGCTCCGAAACCGTAATTCCAGCGATAAAGCAGGCAATATCCCACCGATCGACGAAAAATGCGAAAGCACAAAGGCAGGCAACCAGAACCTGTCGCCCCGAGACTTTCAAGTGTGCAAGACCAGCTAAGGTAATGAATAAAGCTAGAGAGGCGTAGAATTCCGTTGCTATGGTCCAGAGCTGAAATCCGTAGTTCGATATTGTCGTCCGGGAGAGCGGCTGGAACATTTCCTCAGAATAGAGCAAATTGGTCGCCACCCAATTGAGCCAATCAACGTATTGTGATGCAATATTTGGTAGTAGTTGAGGACGGTCAATCAAAATAGCGTTGTCCTCTATAAAAGGGTATGGGTGACCGTAGATGCCCATTTGTGTGAAGAGCATAGCGACGAAGGATATTGCAGCGCTCGGAAGGAAGAGCCGGAAGGCTCTTCGGAATGTTGCACTCGAGATTGTTATTCCAAAATACTCCCATTCTTCCTTGTGAATATGAGCCACCGGCTTCAGTGATAAAGCGCAACCAGATGTGACGTAGAATATAGGCACCATTGGGCTTCCGGCATAGAGTAAGCGAATGATGGGTAATTGCCAAAGAGAAGTGGCACCAGGGGAGCCGTATGCTCTGAGCATTGCATGCGAGTTTTGAACTGAGATACTCAAATGCTCCAGAAAAACCACCAATGCTGCACAGCCTCGGATGCCATCGAGCCATGCAGTTGATCTTGGTGGGCATTCTGGCTTGTTGGATGAAGATCTGCAGAGGAGACTTTGGATCGGTATTGGAAAGAGCTTCAAAAATTGCGAGCCGGTGAGGCTGCTCTTGAGTTTTATCGTTGCTCGCGAAAATGAAGAGTGTGTTAAATTCGCAAATGGCTGTCCATACTCTTGGTCCTGAAGTTCTCCAGCTCTTGCGTCTTCGTCGTCCTCTTGAGCATCGGTAACTGTATCGAATTTCCCGCGTAAGTCAAGAGACTCAACAGAATCGTTGGAACTGCTCATTTTTGAGTCGAATAAATCGTAATGTACGTAGTCATATCATATCAGGTGCATTTAGGGATGGGTGTATGAGCTATTCTTCAAATTGAGACGAGGCTGGTGTCAAGTTAGTCACTAGCAGGTCTCAGCGGCAGCGCAATGTGACTAAGAGCCGTCATGTATCAGTCCATGTTCACGACAAAAATTTCCAATGGTATTTTTCTCTCCGATGCAATACTGAGGGTCAGGGTGCGCTGCAAAGTTACGTCCGCGCCAAAGCAGCTAGTGCGCAACCTTACAATACTCCGGAAACCACCCTCGGCGGGACCTCCGGACAATCAATTCAAAACCGTATACCAGCGTAACACAACATGAGCGGCTGGACTCGGTGGGTCTCATTAATCCAACATGGGATGATTTGAGATTGATTGAGGTCCTGTCAACTTTTGCTTCAAGACCAGATAAAGCGTTCGAGTTGTTGCTTGGTACTTACTGTAATTATTGTATTTCGACCATGGGTAAGAAAGAGCAAGCACAGTATTCACACCTGAATGAAGACGAAGAGCAATCAACACAGTATGAGCACGATCTCTTGCTCCACAGAGAGCTGCGTCGACGTCGATTTTCTCGGTCTCCTTTTTTCTACATATTAGATACTATCCTCGCGCTTGCAGTCATTTTTCTGCTCTTTCGACGAGACTGGTACGAGAAAGTGCAGCGATTTGACCTGGGCAGCGACATCACAGGCTACGCGCCACAGATAGACCACAGCCTGGTCACCTTTACGAAACAGCCATATTTCATCTCGAACCACACTAGCTTGGAGTCTCTAAGGGAAGCTCGCGAGCATTGGAAGACTCTAGTTCCTCGTGAGTTCGCCTCTTTTACGGTTTACTTCTGGGATAAGATAGCTAATGGTCAAACTAGCTGGCCAAGGCTTCGTTGAAATTGATGATGAGCTTGTGAAGGACCGCGCCATGCCAAAGCGGATTACATGGCATAGGGATGGCATGGAAGACAAATATATGTACGGCACCGCAATAGTACACTCGATTCATTGCTTGTACTCCATTATGGCGGAGTACGACGCCATTTCTCTAGGACTAAAGCCTGTACCACATGATACATTGCATATGGTTCGTGGAAGAAAGATTTAATATCCGGGCGTGCGAGGGGCTGATTATTTCTCAGGATCATTGTTTCGACTACATTCGTCAGAGCCTCATGTGTGCCGGTGACACTACCATCGCTGGGGAGGACTTCCCTGGTGGCAGCTATCAATTTGACGTGGTACATGTCTGCAGAAATTGGGATCAAATTTATAACTGGCTAGATGAGAATAGGGCGAGCGATAAATGGCAATTTGGCGAAGAAGAGTTGTCTTGGGTACCTCCAGATTAGACATAGGATTTGGGTGTAATGGTACCGCATTGGACATGGGGATGGGGTTCTCAAGTAGTAGCATCAACATTTATATAACCTTTATCTTGAGTTCCAGCGTAAAGATCCCATGTACATTATGTTTGAAGCAAGACTTTATCTATAAAATTTCATGCTACCACAATTGATCGTTTGTCACGTCAAATTGGGATTTCCGGCCAGAGCACTGGCTGGAATATTCCTGTCTTGAACTCTTTGAAAACTATCTTCCGTAGCTGTAGTACTGGCTTGCAATTACAATCTGTATTTCTAGACCGACAGGGGTTTTTCGATCTACGGAGAGAAAATTGACGGGAAGCTTGCTGAACTTTCACATTATAAAATGGAATGGTGGTGCCGATATCAATGCGGACTCAAAGTTACTTACTTAGCTTTCGGAGGTACACTGAGATACAAATGTGGCTCGGCGAACTCTCTTTCGCCGGAGAAAATGAAACTAGCGGTGCGGAGACGATCCTTGCTATGCTTCGATCCGGAAGTTCGAACTTAGAATACAAACCACAGTAAGTGATTGTATCTGCCGTCAGCATGGTCTTCTTCCTTTCTTCGGAGGTCGCACAATTGTCAAAAATTCATTGATTGCGGAACAACTGACCCTTACATTCCTCATTTGCTGACTTTTATTGGCGCAGACCGTTTGATACAGAGCATGAGTGATCTTTATCACTCTACTTTTCCTGACATATACAATTTCTCTATCATTTCACAATCTTTCCAAGTTGGTCGTGATGCCAATCAAACAATTTGAGGACGTGCCTTTTCTGGACGAAGAGGGGGACTTTCCAGAGAAAGATGATTTGCGAACTGACCCGACGCCACTCCCTCGAAGTCGCTACTTTACTCGCAGAACTATATCAGCCGCTCTCACATCTCTATTGCTGGCTGGAGTCCTTATCATAACAGTTATTGCTGTTTCTACCCAGAGCATTCCCGCGAAAGATTCACGAAATGGGTATTCGATTCACGGCCAAGAGGTTTTGGAGGACCTTTCTCTCGACGAAATGCTTGCTCCAAACAAATTGAACCCCGATTTGTACGATTTCCCAAGGCGTGGTAGTGTTGTGGCAAAGACACCAGGATGCGGTAATAGCCCACAAGAGGCCAAAGCATTGGGCTGCATCTTTGATCCTATGAACTGGCACTGGACCCGCCCAGAGTGCTTCTATAAGGAAGGATCTGAACGTTCTCAGGCGAAGGGACCTTGGAAATACTACCGAGACACGAATTTCACGGAGTTGATGGTACTGCCCGATAAGGAGGCAATGTCGACCGAGAGGCTGATGTTCACGGAGCATTCCTGGCATGTTCAACACTGTGTATACGCCTTGGAGTCTATGCACCGTGCTGCTCTTTTGGGCACATGGATACCAGAAGAAGCAGCGAGCTGGCCGCATACTCTGCACTGCATGACGGTTTTCCAAATGATGGGTACACCGCCAAAGACTCTGAATACCCGGGTAGATATGCAGTTTTTGGGATGTGTCAAGTTCGAATTTTAAGATGGTTGGACTTCAGACCTATTTGTAATGTAAATCATATCAACATCGTTTTCTCCCACTATTAGAATTTCCTCCACCAAGTTGCTGCGCTTGCATGGACCACACGGCCGTGCACGAGATTGGCCTGTAACCATAGCGAGCTTTAGCGCTGAACACGCTATAATTTTAGCGAGAAATCACTGAAATACAGCGGTCAAAGCGCTGGAAGCGAGCTCCCAGCATCAATGCATAGCCACGACTCTCAATCCCCTTGAGAAATGCAGGAAAGTCAGTGTGAGAAGATTTGCCTTCTAGTAGCCTAAAATAACATGATACCTCCGGATTTTTGCTCTTGAGCGATTAATTAATTGGGCGTTGAGGCTGGGGCTGGAAGCTTTGCGGAAACAAACATTCTCCCTACGACCTTTGCAGATTAGTGAAGCTCCCGCGTCACACGCGAGGCCAAAGCCCATGCCCTCAATGCATCAAAAGAAACGCGAATATATTTTCGTAGATTCTATTATATACTCAAATGGCTGACGATAAAGTAGGTGAGGATGGATATTATCATTTCATTCATGACCGTCTTATCTTTCTTCTAGTCGCCACGCAAAATAAGCGGCAACAAGAGCAGCCAAACCACTTGCTCTCAGTACCCAAGCGATATCGTCACTTCTGCTGGCCCCCCTTCCATCTAAAATGGAGAAAATGACACTGCTCCCTAATGCAGCCAGAATCTGTGGGACAGAGATCGCCGCGTTGTGGGCACCTATTATTGCACCGCTTTGGTTTGATGTTGATAGCTGTTCCCCCCTCTCAAACGCCAAGTCCCTTTCGGCTTGCCAAGTTGCAATGTTCTTCCCTAGAATAGCGAAGGGTGCCCATTGGGTGACTCCCCAAGACACTCCTGTAAGGGCAATAAGAAACATTTCTATTTTCGTGGACGAGACGAACAGTGTACAGAAAGTGCAGAATGCGTATAACAGATGGCTCAGGGTCCATATTATGTGTATCTGTCGCCACCATCTGACTTGGCCCATGGTTAAAGTATTTTCGAAGAGAACCACTGTAGAGTCCGAAGAAGTAATTATCGGAGCAATTACTATGGTCGCCAACGCTATCAGCGCAGATAAAAGACTCGCAAAGGTGCCCAGCCTAATGCCAGTATCTCTGAGAAAGTCGAAATTCTCCACGCCGCGCCGTAGTGATTCAGCAAAGTACAGACGCCCCACATAAGACGTGCTATAGAAGAGGAAGCCGAACCAGCCCATCCAAGCAAAAAATTGAACCAGGCATACTCGTCGTGACTGTGAAGGCATAACTGCCCAACCATTCTTCAAATTTCGAAGAACTCGCAGTGGAAGTATCCCCGTTTTAGGCTCCTGTGTCACCTCGCTGGGGCTCTCCTCACGGATGAAGTAGGCTGTGATGCTCACGGTGGTGAGCAAAACCACGACGCAGAACAGTGATAAGAATCGGAATCGCCAGGCTTCGTCGTCATAAGGGATAAAGCCAAGTTGAAGCGAGCCAACGATATATCCCAAGATATTGCCAATGCTAGTGAAACGTCCAGCCCACGCACTGGCAATAGATTGTTGCTCCGGGGGGCAGACATCCACAATTAAAGTACGAAGACCTAGTTGTAGGGGTTGAATAGAGAGGTTGAGGAAAGTGATGAATATCACGGTGCCAAGATGGATCATTGTCTTGACACCTTCGTCAGAGCCAACGCCGAATGCCCTTGCCAGAGCGCGCATGAAATTACTGACCCAGGCCAATGCTAAGAGCGAAATGACTGTGCCAATTGCACCTCCGACGATGAAAGGTCGTCTCCGGCCCCAGGAGGAACGAGAGTCGTCCGCCACAACGCCAATAATGGGTTGGACAACAGCACCACATATGGGGCCAATAGCCCAGATCAGTGAGGACTGCGACTTGGTGCTACCCAGAGAGAATAGATATGAAGAGCCGTGCGAAAATATGATTGACCAGACGAGTTGAAGCCTAAAAATTCCAGTAAGTCTTGCCATCGCAATACGGTTAAGAGGCACCTACCCTCCAAATGCACACGTCAAAGCAAGCATCAATCCAGCGGGAAGTCTGGACACACGAGTGTTGTCTTTTTCGTCAGAGCCGTTCGAAAAAGTGGAGTGGCTATCGTTCAAGTTGAACGTATCGAAGCGGTATTCTACGGCCGTTCTGGGACTGTTTGCAGATTTTGCTGCTGCGCGCAAGGCAGGCGTATAAGGGTACGCCATAATAGACTTTGCAGGATCAGATTTGAGACCACTTGGATAATCGAATGAGTCTCGAAGATAATGGAGTAATGGTAAGAATTCATGATGAGAAACTTTGGGCAGAAAAGCTCGGTGGCTGGAGTATCAACAGTAGAGTGAAGCCAGCTGCTCATCTACACTCCGGAGCTTTAGGAGTTAGTACATATGAAAGCTGATAAAGAACGTCTATCTTGGAGGTCTGTAGCAATGCTCTAGGATCGCACAAGTACTGCCAATTGTCCGTGACTCGAGAGTAGTGGTACACCGCGCCACCATGCAGCCCAAATCTCTGGGCCACGACAAATTCGACAATGACCGCGATGTCGAAAGCGGCCTCTTAGTTCGGCACCGTCGTGCGGGGAGAAAATCTTCGGGGACGGCCATTGCGCTGATGCTATTGGTCTGCATCATTGTGGCAATTATAATCGGAGATCTCAGCATCACATTACTTTGGAACACCAAACCTACCGCCAAAGGGAATACAGGGTCAGCGCGGGCGTGGGCGTGTAAGTCCGGCGATTTCAAAGTGGGGGTTAGAGGCTGACAGTAACTCCTAGTGTTTGTCCCCAAAGTTCAAGCGCGGACATCGGACAACACCAAAGTTTTAGGCAGTTTCTAGTTCTGTATCATGGAGGCCTGATTATCACTGTCGATGGTACGCGTAAACACAGGAAGGTCCGGAGTTCTCCTGGTAGCCGAACTTCGGCCGCTCAACACCTTCTATCGTTTGAAAATGTTGATTTTATTGGTAGATGGGGAAGAGAGCCTCGGAGGTTTAGAAAGTACGAAGTGGGGGAATGAGGCCGAAGACAATATGTATTCTTTTTCTTGGATTGTTTGGTCCAAGTTACTATTGAGCGCGAGCGCCAAGGCTGGCAATTGAGAAATCGCCCCATACTCAAGCATCATCAACCTTTCCCTTCTGTCAATGCCATTCTACTTTGAGACTTCTTTTTGAGGGGTGGAACAATGTTCAAGTTGGGACCCAACGTCAGAAACATCATGGGATGGCCCAACGGGAGCGACGAGACCAAATACTCCCAACTAGCTGTTGGAGAACAAGACATCGGCTTCGGGGGGCGACAGCTTGGGAATGATGATCAGTTCTGCGGTAACGAAAGAGAATCACCACGAGACTGTAAGGAGCTCAGTCTAGCTGAACCTCTGCGCCGCGCCGCATCCTCTGAAAGTCGATACAATTCCACATTCCGCTATCGATTTCTTGTGGGAAGCACATGCACTCTCACACTCATATTTTCGATTCTCCAGCTGTCCATTCTACTCAACCGCAACGTACACCTGGATGACAGAGGCGAGACTAAGACAAAATCGCTGGATGGCTACAAATCGCCGTCGGATCTCCACACGGAATGGCCTTGTGGTATATCAGCAGAAGAGGCGAAGAGGGCTGGCTGTCACTTTGATCTAGGCCTCATAGCCTGGCTACCACACGAATGTTATAATGAAGAGCTTGACAAATCATTTCGTACTTTCGATTCCTGGGAATTTTGGCTTCCCAACGACGAGAATACTGGACCAAACACTTCGAAACCGATCACCGCCCAGAGGCTGGAAGAGCTACCACTGCAAATGATCGATTTAGACTTTCCAGGCCACAGCTGGTCAACTCGTCTGTTTCACGATACGCATTGTATGCATGCTTGGCAGTATATGCATCAAGCCATTCTAAAGGGCAGAAAGATCCCAGCTTCTATCACCAGATTCGGGCACACTCTTCATTGCACAGAGTTGGCCTTGATGGATTCATCGAATATCACATATCGAGAGATTAGCCCGACGGCCCACAATCGTTACCCTACGTGCATTGATTTGGAAATTTTGAGGGGCGAAATGGCTTCTTCATAGTGAATCTTGGAAGCACGATAGTATAATTCAATATTCTCGTTACAGTGTATTCTAGGAATGAGTTGGGCTCCATTGCTGCTACACCCGCGTGCCAACAGTCCAAAGAATGTGAAATGAAATAAAAATAGTGCTCTAACGCTAGCGAGTGAATAAAATGCTCTATGCCTCGGTCTTAGTTTTGCCATTAGTTTTAATGTTTGTGACACCCTCCTATTGTGGGTGTATCCAAGATCAACCCCTCCTTCTCTGGGAGTCACAGTTCGAGAGGCTCTCAGATCTGACCGGACCACCGTAGAAATGGAAACACTTCCATTGTGGGCTTAAGTATTCTCCGGAGATTTTCTCGCATAGGCACGAACATAGTTGAACAAGATTGCGCAAAGTTCGGCGACCCACGACCTTCGAGCGGTAGCTCAAGTAATCCGGACTTTTCAGCGTCTTTTGCCATGTAAAATTAATTCTCGGACATGAAAGTGAAACCCTGCAAATTCAATCACGCAAGTTTACATGGAAAAAGGGCAATTCACACGTCTCTTGGGAAAGTACTGATAAAGATAACCAAGCTCCGCACAAGAGCATACTCACACCATTCTGATATTGAATCTCAAGTGGACTTCATTGACCTCAGTTTTGCATTATCCCCTGGCAGTCTCAATCTTTGTCACTCAACATGAAGTTCAATATCGCTTTCATCGCCGCTGCCCTCGTGGCTGGCTCTATGGCCTTCCCAGTCAATGGTCAGTATTCTTCTCCATCTTTACATACGGTATTAATTTAAGTAGCACCAGCTGGTAAAGCCCAACGCGACATCGAAGGCAAGGCGCAAGGAAAGGCCCAGCGCGAGGTCGACGCTGCCCGCGAGTACCTGGAAGCTTTGTCAAGCAAACGCGAGGTCGACGGCAAGGCCCAAGGCAAAGCTCAGCGCGACGTTGAAGGCAAAGCTCAAGGAAAGGCTCAGCGCAAGCGCGAGGCGGAGGGCAAAGCTCAAGGCAAGGCGCAGCGCGATGTTGAGGGTAAGGCTCAAGGGAAAGCCCAGCGTGACGTCGAGGGCAAAGCTCAAGGCAAGGCGCAGCGCGATGTTGAGGGTAAGGCTCAAGGGAAAGCCCAGCGTGACGTCGAGGGCAAGGCCCAGGGGAAGGCTCAACGCGATGTCGAGGGTAAGGCTCAAGGGAAGGCCCAGCGTGACGTCGAGGGGAAGGCCCAGGGGAAGGCTCAACGTGATATCGAAGGAAAAGCCCAGGGCAAGGCCCAGCGGGATGTCGAGGGGAAGGCTCAGGGTAAAGCCCAGCGGGACGTTGAAGGTAAAGCCCAAGGCAAGGCCCAGCGGGATGTTGAAGGAAAAGCCCAGGGCAAGGCCCAACGTGATGTCGAGGGGAAGGCTCAGGGTAAAGCCCAGCGGGACGTTGAAGGTAAAGCTCAAGGCAAAGCCCAGCGCGACGTGGAGGGCAAAGCTCAGGGCAAGGCTCAGTAAACTCGTCATGACACTTTCATAGTCCCCTCTTATCTTGGCGGACTAGGCACGTGGTACCTGAGTTTTCTGTTGCTTTGCAACACTTCAAAGCTAGGTTAGGGGAAATAGTGAAGAATAATGACATTATGACGTTGATTTGGTGCTACAGCTGGCTTTCTAACGCCGAAGGACTATGCAATCAGATCAAAGAAATATGACCTTCATGTTAGAGCAATCAACATAATATCAAAACTTCTGCAAACGTGTGTGTATGAATCAGATCTTACATTCTCCGGTTGATCTTGCAAGGTATAGGCGATACCAAGGCATGTGAGAGAGGTTCGGGAAATCATGAGACATAAATCAACTGAAGCTTACTGGAGAGGGAGCCCTGCACGCACAGCATGAATCAGGAATGCGCTATATATGTCCGCTAATTCCCCTCCATCTCGTTCCTTCACCCACTAAGAATATGGCACCTCAGCACAGAATGTACACGGCACTCAGCCACGAAACATCCGCCGAATCTGATCACGATGCAACAAAACTCTCATGGCATGACCGAAGCCCTTCAAATGTCGGCAAAATAATAACTATATTACTCGCAATCTCAAACCTGGTCTTGATATTCGCATTTTTGAAGCGCGAGGCGCCATTACCAAAGGAAGTCGACACGACTAGTACCCAGAGTAAGCCCCGTAAGTCCTGGACAAAGGACGGACTCTGATTGACTAACACTTGTCAGCCGGACTTCACTTCCAATCTAATGAAATAGAATGGAAATGGTGGTCGGCTTATAGCACGGATGGCGATATCCTGAATCCGCAAGTAGAGGCACTTTGGGCGGCCATCGAAGGAGACCACGGCATCGTAGCCGTGAGCCACGAATGGGCAGCCGAAAGGGGGCTACCGAAAGCCCTTGATTGGCCTGCAGACACGTCAAAGGGTTTCTACTTGGTAGAAGCCTATCATCAAATACACTGCGTGGTAAGTATCCAAGATTATCTACCTCCTCTGTCGCGATTTGGCTAAGTTGTGGACCAGAAAGTCATTCGGGATATGTTCTACCGAAGCCTTCAGGGTAAAAAGCTCAATGACACACAGCACGCATCGCACTGCTTTGATTCCCTGCGTCAGCATATTATGTGTGGCGCCTCGGACAATCTCATGGTAATGGTTGGAGGTATCGGGGCGGGCAAAGGCCAGACTCGGCAGTGTAGGGACTGGACCACACTGAAAAGGTGGGCAACTGAGCATACCGCGTGTGATGCTGAGGGAGCTGCCAGTGCTCTTTTCCCCGGTAACAACATATGCCATGGAGATTCAGATGGTCTAGTTCCCGAGATCAGCTAGCAAAGGCTGCACGTTCTTCGGGTTCGGCGGGCGGTGCATAATAATTGTTAATGGGTGAACCATGAAATAGTCCGGAGAATAAATCTGAGGTCGGAGGTCTGCTTAGTCAGACACAAGCGACCGCTTAAAAAGGCTAGCTTAGGGGCTCATAGCTCCTTCCCCACTATACCACACCTTCCTGCCGTAAAAAGTGAATATTCCTCAATGTTGCCAACTATTATAGCAAATTTTTCCATAATCTCTCACAAGAAATGAGACAATTGACTTGCAAAAGAAAACAGGATTCTTTCCACAGTACTTCTGAAGTGAATATCTCACTGAAGATGAGGCTTTTCGGAGGCTTGGAATCCAACCCTGACGATCCACCCCTTCAGGCTCTCTAGACTGAGCAATCTACACATTTTTACGCCAAGTATTTCAGAACCTTGCAATGAGGCTTGCAAGGTGGCATCAAGTGTTGGATGGCGCAGTACTCTTCCTTCCGCCAATTCTACGGCGTAGCTTGTCAGCAAATTCGAATATTTCTCGGTACTTTGACGAGCTCAAGAAATTCCCATGGGCAGATTTCTTACTTTTAAATCTTCAAAAAGCGACATAGTTAATTGAGAGTGTCGTTCATTGAGTTCGCAGCCCAATTTTGAAACTTTCAGCTGGTTTATAATGCTTTTTGGTCGTCAGAAGGTACGTCCGTGCCTCACATTGCCATTACGTGAACACAGGCTTCGCCATCCAACTGCTCTTGTCTGTCATACCTCAGCAAGGCTTTCTGACTGTCTTGTTCAAGATGAAAGTTCTTTTATTAGACACTACACCTATAGCATATACTGTCCTCCAACAACTAGCTTGCTAGCCCGTTTGCTGCGGTTCCAAACCCAAAGTTTTGGGATATTTGGACCTCTCAGACACTCTATATCCTTACGGCACGGTGCCTTTCTGAGAGCAATCCCTTCGCATAGTTCCAGATCATGTCACTTGACCAAGTGCCTGAAAGGTATCCTCTGTGAGTATGAGAACGGTCTTCGTTTGCGAACACTGCCTGCTGCCCTAAATATCAAATCCTGTCTTCCCACCTCATTGAATCTGCAGCTCAATACCTCAATATCACAATTTCCAGCTGAATCTTTAATTCCTTCCTAATCACGTCTCAATTTTCCCGAAGTGAACGTCTACTACCTAACAACGATGCGTTTTCCGTCTTCGATTTTCGTCGTCTCACTCTCCGCGGCCGTCTGCAGCGCTTCCCCAGCTAGCCTTGAACCTGTCGAGCACAGATCCATCAACCTACAGTTATTCCAGGATTATAAATGGTAGGCCATCCCGCCCACTAATTGCGAGATCTAAACTAACTGTCTCACAAGTCCAGGCAACTCACCAATTTTCGCCGACGGCAATCTCGACCCAGGAGAATGTTTCTACATCGGCTATGATATCAAGGCTATCTCTATAGATGGCGGGAGTCTGTACAGTAAGACTGGAATATGTTTGGAAGTAGGTCACGCTAACACCTCGCAGGGTTTTCCTCGCATGATTGTAGTGGTCTTGCCGATGAGATGACTAGATGCTTGACTGTGAACAGTATTGGTGATGCGTTTCGGCCTGTGGGAAGTGTCGCCTTACGATACAAGCATACCCAGTTAGGATGGATAATTGGGAGATCGATTTGTATCAGGAGTTTCACAGTTGATGCCAATGAAATTCACGCAAGTTGTGAAAGGGACAGCATGGTTCCTGTGGGTAGGGAAAAGTCAAGCACCGTGAAAAAAAAAATCTTAAAACATGTTTCAATTTGCAGCCCAAATTTGTATTTCATTGGCAGCATAATGGCCAGTCTAAGTCGATGCTCTGGCAAGAATCGCTCGGACTTTCTTCATACCCCATTGAAGCGCCGTCAAAGGCTCTTCGTCCAATTGCTCTGCTGTCTCAGGAGGAATCATATCACTCTTCAAGCTCCTCATCAAGGTGTCATTAGCAGGTCTTGCATTCGTAAGCACGCTGTACCTGTCAAATTTCCTTGAGGACCTGGTGGTGTGGCAACGCGATGCTTCCCCGATTTGGGCATCCCATTTGTCAAAACTACCATTGCGTCCCCCAAATTAACAATCACATGTCTTAGCTCAGGCTTTATGTAGTACCAGCTATCCTCCGCCTCCTTATCGGCATCTTCCACATCCACTTTGCCTTCCGCAGGCTTGGTCTTGGTAATTTGCAGCCCACCTTGCCAGTTGAAGAGAATAGTGATGCTTGTAGCATCTGTGTGGGCTGGAGTTGGAGCACTGGCCAAGGGGTTTCCATCTTTAGGAGTTGGATAGTGAAGCATCCAGAGGAAGTCTCCGGATGCGTCTTTTGTCTGGTGGAGAGCAGTAAGAGACCCGGGAGTTAAGTATAACTGTCGCTCCAGGATGGTTAAAATTATGTTTGCGATAAGGTTTCCGTCTTCCATGAAGGACTTACATAGCTCTCTGTGCTGGTTTAGCCAAGACGGAAGTGAATATTTCTCCTGCTCGCAAAGAAGTCCATGATGGGAAACTTATTTTAAATGTGGTCAGTATGACTAGCAACAATGATACTTCGGTTTGGTTTGTGGGAAGCGGACGTACATTGAGGAACTAGAGTTTGTCTGGATTTCCATTCTCGTCGACGCTTGTGCATTTGTAGCTGGTAGGGATGTTAGACGGCCCATCAAACGACGTCAATCATTGAAGGACTAGGCTACCCTGTATCCAGATGTCCAGTTGCATCAGTTGGTTTGAACGCTAATTTTTCCTCGATCGAAACTGTTCCAAAGACTTCTTTCACGACGTGATGTAGTTCGTCTGCTTCACTTGAGAACTTCTTACCCATTGAGTCAGTGGTCAGATCGAGGTAGAAGAAGCCTTCGTGGGAGCAAACGTGGAACAGCATCTCGGTTTCTGTCTCGTCGCCATCCAAGAGCTTAGCAATCGAAATTATGGCAAGTTGAATAGTCGGAACGTCCTTTGGGAACGAAGCTGGGTAGTACTCTTCAGAGTGGTTGGCCGCAGAGGGTGCCATGGCTTTGAGGTGATGAGCTCGAAACGATGCCTTAACTCGTAAGCTTTTAAGATCAAATTGATATCAGAATATGTCATTTAGATAATTTTTAGCTCATTGGAGTTACCTCACCGTCAGTTGTGTGTCAGTTCGGTCTTTGGCTGGCTTCGTACCTCTGCTCCAACAAATTAAGTCCGAGAGCGAACTGCCGCTTCAACATTCACCGTGATATTACAGCTCGCATGGAAGAGTGTCTTCCAACTGCATTGCTTGTTGGTGTACTTAAGATGCTGACAATCAAGGCTGGCACACTCCAGGAGAGAGCACCAAACTCCGATTGGCTACCACCTTGCCTTGCACTTAGGTTGATTTTCGTGCAACAGGTAAATCGTTCTGTTTAATTCAGGTGCCGGCGACCTTGAGCATACCACTTCAGCTAGGTACATGGCGATGGCACGAAAAGAGTCTCCTGAGACTTTCATTATCTCTTACTTGTATGTGATCCATGTAACTTGCTCAGGAGTCAACATTCCGACCTCCCATGCCAGGCTTAAGATGAATTCCAAAATTTAAGCAAGCATGTTTAGCTAATTCTGGAGACTTGCCACAGTCTGAAAATCTACCTCAATTGTGAGAACCCAGTACTTTGCTTAAAACTATTTTACTTGGAAGAATACGCATGCTTTCATGCTTTTTTATTTCCCTTGTATTCATTTCACCCGAATTCCAGGATTTCTGCTCAGTCATACGCCTGGGGCAGGAAAATGCAACTGGAACATGAACTTTCTCTGGACGTGGCATATCTAAAAAAATGTTATATTTGTGGACTGCGGTTGAACGCAATCTCCAAGCCGTGTGACGGGGCCTCGGCTGCGAGAGGTGTAAGTGTTGAGATTGTAATCCTCTTTCTACGAATGTAAACCTCTGCTCTCAATTTCGAAAAGAATGTCCCAAAAATCGCCTTCACTGTATCAAAACATCCCCAGAATCGAGAAAAGAATAGCCACGGTTCTGTCTACCCGTGCTCAGCACACCCATCTCCTGCTAGAGTCTCCTTGCTCGCCAAATTTCACAACTCGAAGTGTTTCTCTCGCTCTTCACTGAGATTCCGTGCCAAAAATGGCTACAGTCCTAGTACTCCCGGGCCCAAAAGGACTTTGGTAGTTCCGCCCGAGGCACCTCCAGCGACTGCATCTACGACGCCCTTGGTGGCGCCAACAGAGGCGTCTACTGCGTCATTGAGACCAGGATTCACACCACCCAGACCTCCACCATTAGGGGCCTATTATATGGTAAGTACAAGTTCGTGTGCAGAAGATGATCGGGAATGTTTGGTCCTTACGATGCCTCCGGGGTTCGGGATAGGAGCGTCAGGCATTGTGGCACACGCAACAGCAGTCGCGAAGATGGCAATGGTAGAGATAACGGCGAAACGCATGTTGAATGTTTCGATCGGGAACCTGTGGCTCGTTTGATGTTTTCCTAGTTGGTTGGACTGAGATGTCTTTCGAGTTGCTGAATAGATTGTTATGAGGATTGAAGCTGGGCTTGATATATATTTTGCGGACATCGAGAAATCATGTCGGAAACCGAATTTTGGAACAAAGTTCTGTGTTTGGTTATGCTGAAGTCGAATTTGGCAAGAGTTGCGGTGTCACCAACTTGTGTGACTGAACATCCAGCAGTCTTCGCGTTTGAAGTCACCGATTCATCCAGGCCGGAATATTTCGAGATACAGATCTTACTACTTGACCTCTAGTCTCCGCATCTTGGGTCGCCTGACAGGGCGGGTGATTTGAGAAAAAGGGGGCTCGCTTAAATCGCACGGCGACCGACGTCGAAGTCTGAGATTTTGGGACTTCTCGATAATTAGCGTGTCGCATTGCGATGCACCCAACCATACCGTGAACCGCTTTGCGAAACTAGGTTCGGATTCCGATATATATAAAATTATGCTCAAATCTGTGAAGTCTATTGTCTATCTTTGGTAACTGAAAGGTGCTCAGCTGCTCGGGGGAAACAAAAGAATTTGCTGGGAGTTCGAACACGAACCTCGTATCTTGATATTCGACGAGCAATTGCCTATTCCTGGATAGCCAAATAGAGACCACCTAACTGCCCGGCTTTCCGTATTGTCCTGTTCGAGAGCCTTCTCCGCAAGGCATTTTCGGATCTTGCCGAGGACGAGGTAGAGCTCTTTCTCCTTGCCAATGGCCGGCTCTTGGAGTCTTCGCTTTCAAAGTCCAAGACGTACTTCTCCCTTGTCATTCGATAGGAAACTTCCAATGTGTCGTCAGATCTCTGAATATTGCACTTCCAGGAAGCATTGTTCCTTGGAAAGCTAGCCTGCCTCGGCTGTCTCTAATCTTGTTAAACGGAACAGTATATTTAAAATTACCACCTCATCGGCATCTTTGAATATAAGTGTCCCTCCCAGAAGGTTTTGAAGGAAAAGACAAATAGTTAGCTGGCTGCGTTTCACGGCAAATGTTGGAGTCGGTCCGCGGCTTCGAAGACGCGGCAATTCATTTCTGAAACGATTTTTTGTTCTCCTTGAGATGGATCATTTGACGTCTTCATGCAGTCAACTCCGTACCACTCGTCTCCGGGTCGCTGAAATGGGTTGCTTGCTCTACGGCATACTCGCCGACCGCCTGCATTTCACAACGGACTTTAGACCACGATGTTGTTCCACGCAAACAAAAAATAACGATTCATATAAACCCAGAGCATGTTGTTTTCTTGTATCCATGGCACTATAACAACGGCTACCAGCTGTGGCTACCTGATCTAACGGTTTTGCCGGAAACTGAGTGGGTACAATCGGAACGTGTTCAAGACTGCTCGCGCCAGAAAACACTCTATGATCTGCCATTTTCTGCAATCTGTACCTTCAAAAGTACATGCATAGCCAACTAGTGCTGAGGCTGGATCTGACCATAGGACTGAAAGACTAGTTCTGTTTCCTCAGTCACGTGTTTGTGTTCGCACTGAGCCTTTCACAGCAAATGAGAGAACTTGCTCCTAGTGCATTTGAAGACCACATGTTTTGATGCTCGTTGAGGAGCTAGCGCTTGTCAGTCTATTTCCAGTCTCAAAGGGCCTGCTTTGTTCCTGTACGGCGTAGCAGAGAGCTTGAACAGCCTTAGAGAGCTTCAACTCGGTTAGTTGCCATCATACAGCATGCAGTGGTATCTGCGATTGAAAGCTTCCATCGTGTCTTGCAGCTTCCACCGAGGGGATATTTGCCGGCGTCCACTTAGCCGCGGGAACCTCTTTTGGGTTCTTGTTTAGAACAGACTTTCAACCCTGCAAGCACTTCAAGGGCTAATGATAGTGTGCGACACGTTAGAAGAACCGTCTTCTATCGAATTGTCTCTGATCCTTTAGCATAAGAAAGAGCTGGCTTGTGAAAGGCTCGTGAATATGTGGCTTCTGTGGTCTGGATATTGAGATGATGCTTTCGTCCAGTGAAGACCCTCGGAGAAATATAATCCTCTAATCATGATTTATCCCATTCCAAATAGGTGCCAACCATCTGAGTTCAAGATTGGGAAATCTGTATATTGGTTGAAGACTTCAGAGACTGAGGACTGTGGTTGAAATTGCCTTTGACAGGGAAGCTAGGCGCTAGCGCGGGTCCCCAGATTTTGCTTTGAGTCTACCTGCACGACAACAATCACGAAATATCCTATCTGACCAGCCTTCCTCTTCCACCGCTCAATTTGAATTTCACAACGCGATGGCAGCTCCAGCAAAGAACAACCTAGGCAATGTCCTCGTAATTGGTGGCTGCGGCTTTTTAGGCCATCACATCGTGAACCTCCTCCACGACACCTACACCAGCAAGATCTCCGTGCTCGACGTCTCAACAACCCACAACCGTCGGCCAGACTCTGACGGCGTTACTTATTACAATGGAGATATCACCTCTCTCGAATCCCTCATACCCATTTTCGAAAAAGCGAAGCCAGATGTGGTGATCCACACAGCTTCGCCGAACCCGGTAAAAGCGTCGCATGCTCTGTACAAGAAAGTGAACGTTGATGGAACAGCATGCGTAATTGAGGCGTGTCAGAAGACGGGTGTGAAGGCATTGGTATATACAAGCAGTGCGAGCGTGATCAGTGACAATGTCAGTGATCTGATCAATGCGGACGAGAGGTGGCCTGTAATTCCACCCAAGTCGCAAAGCGAGTATTACTCTCAAACAAAGGTATATTCTTCCTCTCGCAATTGATGAATTCCGTCAAGCTCTCTTCCCAAATCCTAACACCCCTTCCAGGCCGAAGCAGAAGCCCTCGTCCTCGCCGCAAACCGCTCCCCAGCCTACCCTAAACTCCTAACAGCCTCCATCCGCCCCGCCGGTATATTCGGCGAAGGCGACCTACAAATCCTCCCTCCAATCCTCAACGTGCACCATACCAACAAAACCGGCTTCCAGCTCGGCGAAAACACCAACCTCTTCGACTTCACCTACGTCGGTAACGTCGCACACGCGCATCTCCTAGCGGCCTGGGCCCTCACCTGCACCAGCACTTCGCGCACCGCGCCTCTAGATCACGAGAAAGTGGACGGCGAGGCTTTCTTCATCACGAACTGCGCGCCCGTGTATTTCTGGGATTTCGCGAGGACCATTTGGGCGTATGCTGGGAGTGAGAAGGGCACGGAGCATGTGTGGGTTATTTCTAGGGATGTGGGGTTGGCGCTGGGGGGCGTGCTGGAGTGGGTGTTTTGGGCGATGGGAAGACAGAGTAAGCTTACGAGGAGACAAGTCAAGTATAGCAGTATGACGAGGTATTATTCCTGCGGCAAGGCGAGGCAGAGGTTGGGGTATGAGCCGATTGTGGGGTTGAATGAAGGACTCAGGAGGGGAGTGAAGTGGTTTGAGGACCAGAGAACGAAGGAGGTCTCGAAGAAGGATCAATGATTGTTTTGGTGCCAAGAATTTGACTGAGGAATATGTTTGTAATAACTGGATCGGGGAAGGGGCTTATTTTGAGGATGTACATGTAATATTCGATAATTACTCTCCTAGAGACAAAAAAGAACGATACCCATTTCACACATTACCACCCGCACGATCAAGTAAGGAAAATAATATCATTCGTAAGGCGTTATTGCACACCTCAACGCATTTTGCTGACCGTAGCCCAGCCCAACCAAGTACCAAAGCTCAAAGAAAAGAGAGAGGCGGCGCTGAACTCCCAACCGAGCCCTGCTCGCCATGAAAACATTCCCCTTAATGACGCCTGTCTGCTTAATACCGCAAATGCACTAACATACTCCCAAGTTCCAAGAACCAAACGCTAATCTCAATTTAAGAACAGACGAGAAGGTAAGGTGTATCTTTGAGGTATCATAAATTCATGTCGGATGCTGCACACGGGGAATCGGTCTGTGATCACTCCCTGCATTTCGTTAGCAGATGTATTGCAAAGGGGAGGAAGAATCTTACTCCATGCTGCGCTGCACAGCTCTACGTAGCTTTCGGTTGTACATCTTTTTGTCTTCCTCGGAGCCCCAGAATAATTTTGCGGCTTCGGGGTTGACCAGAGTTCTGGGATCGTACGGCGGAGATTCTTCTTCTAGGGCTTCAATAATAGCCTGGATATGGGACTTCGCATCCTCGGCACGTTTGGTGCTGTAGCATGGAGTACCATCGAGAGCGATACGGTGGTGGAAGAGATTCGTTTCAAATTTTGCCCTTGGTTGCTCTTCGGGAAATCGAGGACTGAATGCCAAGGTTATCCGGAATAAACCACCGTCAAGGTTTGTCATCGGTCGACCAAAGTAGGTTATTGACCAGACGAAGGGGTTCTTGTCGACTAGTTCAATATCAAGAGTGACGTTCTTGTCTTTCTTATATGATTCAACGACCTGCTCATACTGACGTTGGAGATTCGCTGCTGCTGTGCCTTCTCTCTTCATGATCACAAGACCCTCTTCAGCCCATCTTGCCGTTTCGGCATCCAAGGTTTTTTTGATGAGCCTTAGACGTCTCTCTAGTTCGGTATAATTGAACTTCCCCTCCATTGTATTACCAGAGCTCTCAAATGGCATACGAGTAAACTGCTGGCCATCCTTGACCTCTGCCTTAGCTTTACTAATTGCCAACAGGTACGAATCGAAGTACCAAAGAAATCGCCGTTTACAGAGATCCCTGAACGGCTCGAAATTTAAGGTAGCTTCATCGTAGTCAACATCGCGATTGTCGTCACTATCGTCACCTTCCAAGGGGGGAAGAGGGGCAACCGCGCCGCCAGGCGAGATACCCAGATATTCCTCGAGGCGTTGGATAACCGAAATTCGAAGGGATTCGTGACGAATCTGCCCGTTTGACTTAGTAAGAGCCTAATCTAGAGGCTGTATCTTGCTCGTACCTTCCTCACATACGCCTTCTGGTTCTTCTTGTCTTCTTCGGCATTCGCATTCTCAAAACCTGGCTCGTTCTCGAAGGGGTTTGGCGACATGAGACTTTGTATGGAGATCAAAATGGACTCGAGTCCTTGCGCAGACGACCATTCCTCTCCTCTTTCGCCTCTCCATGTGCTGTATATTTGTGAGCATCCCGTTTCATTCGAAATATCGCAGCGCTTACCCGAGAATCGACCTAGAAACCAAGTTAGCACACAGCTCGCGGTTGATCTTCGAGAAGTACTCACAAGCAAACCTTCCCACCCGCATAGATATTCGGATTAAAACGGCATCTGCCGCCGTTTGTAGTCGTCGCAATGACTGAGGGTGCCTTTCCTGGATATTCTGCAGAACACTTAGCAACTGCCACCCTCATCTTCTGCAATACGCGTACCTCTGCCAAACTTGACCTGGAACTGGTATGGTTTTAGCATATCTTCTTTGTGTACCCATTTTCCTGACGAACCTCGAAGAATCCAAACTCGTAGGGCGTGTCGGGAGGGCCGATGATGACTGCTTTTACGTTCCTAACATCTACGTCACGGCAGGCAACGGCGAGAGCTGTTTCGAGGTATCGTCAGGACTGTATCCAGCAGAGAGGAAGCCAGAGTAGAGGCAGAAAAGCTTACAGAGATCTGAGTTTTTTTGGAGATCGGCCAACTCCTGTGATGTGCTGTCAGCCTCGCGACCCCACCATCGCATTTGAGTTCTGGACCTGCCTTGGTGATGCGAATAATAGAATGGTTCGACATATCGCCGTAGGTCACCTAAAGGTCGAATAATCTGAGGGTTTTCTTTTCCTGGGCAAGTTCATAAGGTGAGAAGGGGTGTAGATGTACAAGTTGGTTTGGTGGACAGTGGTGGAGGGGACTGGGAAGAAGGAAGCGCAGATTTAGAGTTAACAAGGCGGGCATTCGCTTACAGCGCACACTTATTAGGCACCGTGAGGCTGAGAGTCCTACGTCGGGCTGCTTTTGTATTTACATGTTAGGTTTCGAGAACGGTATTCTATTGAGCCTTCTGGATTCACTTGTACTTGCTATAGACTTATTTTTAGCCAATTTCGAACACTTCCTTGGTAGCGAAAACTTCAGTGATACAGGAACATGAAGGAAATCCACCGAGTGTATACGGAGGGACAGAGTACCACCATGGATGTCCCGAGACATCGGGTGAAGAAATCGAGGCATTTGGCATATTATTGGCAGAGTTCTGGATTTCAGGGCCGGTTGAATATTCTGAAACGTGGATTTTAACATGTGCTTTGCGAAGTCTTCTGGAAAGCTCGTAACCGTTACGAGTTACTGTACAGGTCGGGTGGATGGATGCCCCAGATATTTCCTGCTTCTCTAGGGCTCAGATTGTGATGTTTCACCGGTATTCCGTTAGAAAACTGAAGACTTTCCAGGTCCAAGAAGTTTCCAGAGGGGTCTTTACATGGAGGGAAGAGTCCTCGAAAAGGACCAATTTTACTTGTATTATTGAGTCAAACACCGGAGATTCTACTCCTGAACTACTGTAAAGTCTCGTTTGTAAGATTGGTTCTCTGAGGAAGTATGCTTCCATTTATTAGCCTTGCGCCGGTAGGTGTTCGGACGCAGGTTTGTGGTAATTTCTGCCGGGTGAGGAATGCCATAAATGCACTAGAATTAGTTGTATGGAATGCTTTCGGGTGTTGTATGTAGGTAGTATGTAGTATGTACACCGCACAGTACCTGCAGCCAGCCAACTGTTGCAGGAATACATAATATATATACCGCCCTCGTATTATAAGACGATAACTGCCACTGCCGTCGGTAGCTGCAATAATAATGCCAATATAGTTTTGCGGTTCTCAAGGCTCAATAATCCAATTAAAGGTGTCGTTGACCTAAATTTCGCTAGTTCTAGTCTGCCGTAGACCTGGATCCGTGACCGTGATGATCCCCCCAAGTGCCCAGGTGAATGATCTCGAGAGACGGTGACCGAGGATTGAAAGGAACATCTACCATACAGTACCGTATACTGGTACAGTAAACGTCTCTCCCATTGCTCATCCGCCACGCCAGCGCGGCGTTCACATAGCACAAAATCGGATTCACACAGGTGGGTGTAGAGTCAACAACAGCCGCCCAGAGCCCTCGCCCCTGGATCGACTCAGAAACCCAGAAGACCACCGGCGCAATCTCCACCGCCGCATCTCAACGTCGTACAACAACCACACACCTCGAAATATCCACCTCACCGACTCCCGACACGCGACTGGCCGTCCAGCTCATCGAACACGAATTGCCAGCTCGCCCACAGCCCCGGATCTCGTATCATTGTGACAGCAGACAGGGCAGCACGTCGTGAGAAGTACCTTTGCTATTCCTGGTGGATGGTGTTTCAGGTGCTGCGGGTTGGACGTTCCTTGACTTTTGAGTCGCCAGCACATATTCGCACATGCGGAAGCCAATTAACGGGGCCCCTGCGACTCGACAACGTCAGAATCCAGCAAAGGACAGGAGGAGAAGCTTAATCCCTCTAGCAAAGCCTCTGTCCGTCACCACCCTCACGCTGGCGAACGCGACCTGTTCTGCGCCGTCCAGCAATTCAAACGCCATCGAGAAATAACCCAGAGCCGCTAACATTCATCAAACCAGAGGTATAGGAGGCGCTGAACCTGGGCCAACACCATGGGTCCTCAGTCTGAGGGAGGCCCATCGGCTGAGGGGCGGAGCTATGGTGGGCAGCCGTATACAGACGATGGTCGAAGATACCAAGCGGATAGAGACATTGGCATGGAAGACCAGCGACTTGCCAGACCGAACGGCGCATTTGCATCAGAGAACAGATTAGCGGCCTCGCCATCTGGCAGTGCAAGTGGTAGAGAAAGAGACCTGGATTCGCAGAAGATTAGCGGGGAGCGCAACAGGTCGCGGACAAGGAATGGTCGGACAGCGTCCGGACAGCTTCGAATGTGCAAGAAATGTGGCGAACCTTTGACAGGCCAGTTCGTACGCGCGCTGGGCGGTACATTTCACCTGGAATGCTTCAGATGCAGGGTATGTAGCGTCTGCTGTTCTTTAAAACTACGCTGACAAGTTTTAGGATTGCGGTCAAATAGTAGCTTCCAAGTTCTTCCCCGTCGACGAAGAGAACGGAGAAGGCCAATACCCATTGTGCGAAACCGATTACTTCAAAAGACTGGATCTCATCTGTCACCACTGCAACGGGGCGTTGCGGGGGTCATATATTACGGCCTTGGATAATAAATACCACATCGACCATTTTATGTGCTCGGTTTGCCCCACAGTATTTGGAGCGCAAGACAGTTATTACGAGCACGATGGACAAGTCTACTGCCATTACCATTATTCGACACAATTTGCGCAGCGGTGCAATGGCTGTCAAACTGCGATATTGAAGCAGTTTGTTGAGATTTTCCGCAACGGGCAAAACCAGCATTGGCATCCCGAATGTTACATGATCCATAAGTTCTGGAATGTGAGGCTCGCCTCCTCACAAGATGCCGTCGAATCACGACCTGCGTTGAAGGACATAGAAGACGAGGCAGGGCGCAACGCCGTGAAAGAAGAGGAGGAAAGAATGGAAGAGAAAGTCTATAGGATCTGGAGCGTTCTCTCTACCTTTGAAGAGTCATCTGCAGCGTGCATATCAGACATGCTGTTACATGTGAGCAATGGCGCTTACGTGGATGGTGTAATGGTTGCGAAGAAGTTCATTATGCATGTTGATATGCTGTTCAGTTCTGCAGACAAGCTCGACGCAACTATGACGAGGATAGGGATGAAAGGTATGGTATTTTTGTTAGAATGTATGAACTTGGACTAATCATTACCAGGACTTTCGTATTCTCGAGAAGCAAAGCTGCTATGCAAGAAGATAGTCGCCTTCTTCTCCCTCCTCTCCAAAACGCAAGAGACTGGAGTTCGAAAGCTCGGTGTCACCCAAGAACTGCTCGCGCTAGTCACAGGTCTAGCTCATTACCTGAAACTCCTAATTCGGATATGCCTACAAGGATCCTTGAAAGTAGAACGAGAGCAAAATAATTCCGATGGTCTACACCACTTCCTCGATGAGCTTAGCGATATGGAAGCTATCAAGAACGACGAACGATCTCTCGAAGAGATCACTGGCACAGCTGGATTATCGGGACCCCAATCAGACCACTGTTCTGGTTGTAGGAGGCCGATTGAGGATGAATGCACTCGTCGCGAGGAACGAAGATGGCACTTGACATGTTTGCAATGTGCGAATTGTGGGCGCGAATTAGGTCAGAACCTCGAAGACGTGCGATGGTCTAAGAATGACCAACGCATCTATTGCAACAATTGCGAAAGCCGAGTTGTTGGCGGAGCTATCGGCGGGTTTGGGCGAGTAACGAGACTCGAACAATACGTCTTCCTTCTGAGGGTTGCTTTAGCAAGGCTGCTGGAAGTTCTCCGTACTACTGGCACTGTACCCCACACTGCGGACGACCCAAACCTGAACGGCTATAACTCTAGTGAGGGCCATCGGCTCTCCTCAATAGCAGAACCAGCTCTGCTAAGATCTGACACTCGCTCTAAATCGTACGGCGGAAATGCAGATGATAACCCTCGAGAATCATCGTATGAAAATACTCTCAACGACATCCGTCGATTAAGAAGCACACGGATGGACAAACATCTCTCGTCTACCATCAAAAAGGCGAGGACATCCCGTATTATGGATGGCCCAGAAGGCCGCACCGCAAGACCAGGATCCGCTGGAGCCGATGGATCAGACTCCAGAAATGCAGATTTTAAAATAGTCGAAGAACGTGATGGAAACGGGGAATCGAGAACCGAGCTTATGTTTGGCAAAGAAAATGCTCTTACGCTAGATGACATTCCGAGGATTGTTGCGGCCGAACAAGCCAAAGACCAGCGACCCAATGCCTACAAGCATGCACGCCACGAAATGTTCCGAACGTCTGTCACGGAGCCTAAATTGCTCAATGGTCACCAGCGAAACTTCTCGAGTGGGAATCCTCTTGATCAAACTGGGGAGCCATCCCCACAGCGACGAGATGGGGGTAAGAAGTACTTCTCCGAGTTATCTGCCCTAGAATACTTTATCGTCCGCCATGTCGCTGTTATTGCGATGCAGCCAATGCTCGAGGGCCATTTCACCATGGAAGAGCTGCTTAATCTAATCGAGACGAGGAAACCAACGTTCTGGGGGAAAATGGGAAAAGCTTTCAAAAATGATGGAAAGAAGGGCGGCAAGAAGAAGGGTGTGTTCGGAGTACCTTTAGAGGCCATCATCGACAGAGACGGAGCTGATTCAACTGATGGCATTGGCCCTGGAGCTTTGCGGATTCCTGCAATCGTGGATGATGCCGTCACTACCATGCGGAAGATGGATCTCTCCGTAGAAGGTGTCTTCAGACTGAACGGCAACATCAAGAGGCTGAAGGAAACAATGGCAGCCGTTGATAAAGATGGATGCGATGCTGTCGACTTCAGCAAAGAGAATGTTGTTCAAATCGCCGCACTTCTCAAAAAATATCTGCGAGAACTACCGGATCCATTGTTGACTTTCAAGTTACACCGACTATTCATTGCAACAGCAAAGATCTCCGATGAAGATAAACGTCGGCGTGTTCTACATCTGACGTGCTGTCTGCTTCCGAAAGTGCATAGAGACTGTTTGGAAATTCTATGCTCGTTCTTCAATTGGGTGGCTTCTTTCCACCAAGTCGATGAGGAATCAGGGTCCAAGATGGACACTCACAACCTGGCTACCGTTATTGCTCCGAATATTTTGTTCACCAACGCTAAAACCCCGGTCGACGACAATTTCCTTGCTATTGAGGTCGTGCATCAGCTCATCGAGTGTAATGAGCAGATGTGTGAGGTAAGTTCGCCATGACCCAGTTAAAGATCTACGTTACTAATTCTTGTTGCAGGTACCCGAAGACCTCCAGTCAATTTTAAGTGATCCAACCCTTTTCAACAATTCCAGCGACATCACTACAAAGGAAATTCTGAAGCGCTACGGAGACATCGGCCAGAATGGCGGTCCTCGCCATACTGTCGAGACAAATGAGCCCTCCCCTAAATCGAAGGACGGTAGCGGACGGCCTTTGGCCCCGGTTGTTACTCGAGTCGACACTGATCCTTCTCAAGCTTTCGCTTGGCAAAAAGAGAGTAGTGTTCGGCATGTTCAGGAGCCTTCTGCAGTTTATGGAGGATCGAACAACCAAAATCTACCGCCACACCAGCAATGGCAAGGGCAAGACCTGGAGGCCCCCGCGCTGTATACTCATCGGAATGGTACTCCAGACAGTGATCATTCACGCCGCGATTACCGAAATTCTGGATGGGGGCGGCCTAATGGCTCAGTCGGGGTAACTGGAGCTGGTTAATACTCTAATGGTGAATAAATAATGCCTTACGTACATTTCATTCTATACCTGGCCGGGCGCCACATATCACGACCTTCGTACCTAGATACATGAGTCGCACCATCACGGCCGATCTCGATACCACTGTCTGAGACACAAATTTCCTTCCAAAGTTTCTTGCAGATTCCGGGACGTCATATGAAGCATCCAAGGCCGGCGTTTCTTCTCTTCTCATCACCAACCAGGGTTCTGCGCGTATAAGCAGATGTGTTGGGGGATTGTATGTGTCTATTTAATATTAGGCATCCTCCTTTTCCAGGGGCTTGGTTTGTTTGGAGTAAAAGGGTCTGGCATTCTGGAGGTTGATTGGAATCTTCGCTTGAGAGCATCAGCAAATGCGATGCTGTTCTTCTTTTGATTCTTTTGCGCAGTAGTTGTCAAAAGACCGGGTGCGGGTCCTAGACAGATCAATGAGAGAGATTACAAAGTCAAGGCATTATCTGAGAGATGACAGGCATGTAAGCCACAGCTCTGTGAAGTGTTCGTCCCAAAATGTGATTCGATAGCTTGTATGCAGGAAGAAAACAGTTGAGATTGCTTAACTCCTGTCCTACCCCCTTCATATTACAGATCTGTAACAAGTGAGACCTCGGGCCTTATCTCCGTAAACCCGATGATAAATCGAGGAGCCAGAATTCACAACGACATAAATAGTGCTGTTGAATTACTAATTGATTAAATTACGCCCAGTCCACAAAAGCCTCAATACGACATACGACGCTGCAGTGCCACATGTTGATTTCCAAGCATATACTATTAATTACTATTATGATGTGATGCGGGGAAAGACCCCACCTTCTAGAAGCATCGTATTAAATCCTTCACAAAACCACGCTACATCAATTACTACACAACATTTTCATCCAACTTTCTCATTTTTCTTTGAACTTTCTATTCTATTAAACAATGGCACCAACACGCGTAGGCTTCATCGGTCTCTCCAAGACCGGCTGGGCACCAAACGCCCACCTCCCGGAACTGAAAGCCAACCCCGACTACGAAATAGTAGCCATCTGCAACTCCAGCGTCCAATCCGCTCAAGAGGCAATCGAACTTTACGAGCTGCCCCCCTCTGTCAAAGCATACGGGAATCCCGAAGGTAAGTACAAAAAGTAGCAATCACGTGAGCAAAGACCAAATTATTAACAAAAATTTGATGTCTACAGATCTTGCCAAAGACAAAGACATAGACCTAGTAGTCTGCAGCGTCCGAGTCGACAGACACCTACCCACCATCTCCCCATCCCTCAAAGCCGGAAAAGACGTTCTCGTCGAATGGCCCCTAGGCAAAAACCTAGCTGAAGCCGAAGAGTTACTTCGACTTAAGAATGAAGGCGGGGTAAAGACCGCCGTTGTAGATTTACAAGCACGACAGGCTCCTATCGTGAAGAAGCTGAGAGATGTCATTGAGAGCGGGAAGATTGGAAAGGTGTTAAACAGTACATGGACTGCCGCAGGCGGAGGTCTGGGGGCGACTATTACGCAGGCTTATGAGTATCTTACGCAGCGGGAGGTGGGTGGAAACTTGGTGACGATTCATTTTGGGCATAGTATTGATTATATTCAAGCTGGTAACTGCATCCTTACTCATTGCCGTTCTTGAGATCTAACGAAATCTATCTAGTGCTTGGATATGGTTTCCAAACCACAAAAAGCGTAGTTGCAAACCGTCGTCCGATCATCAAAGTCCTAAACAACGACGATGAGAAAAAGGTCCTAGAAGCAGAACACAAGAAAACATCCGATGACACTATCTTCCTTACAGGCATACTCTCCAACGGCATCCCGCTTTCCTACAGCCTGCGTGGCGGGAAAGCCTTCAAGGGCGCCAGCGCACTGGACTGGCGCATCTACGGCGAAAATGGAGAGTTGCGCATCACGGGCAGTGGACCATTCATACAAGTCGGGTATCCTGATTTGAAAATCGAGTTGCATGATTTTGAGAGCGATGAGGTGACGGAGATTAAGGTTGATGAGGATCTTGAGCAATTTGTATTTCCGGCGAGAAATGTGGCACGTGTTTATAAGGAATTGAGGGCAGGGAGGAATAATTGCTCGTTTGAGGATGCTGTGGAGAGGCATAAGTTAATTGCTGCGCTGTACAAGGAGAATGGTATTGAGAATTAGGGGAATTAGGGAGCGGCTACTTGCGGATCTGAAGAGTTGGGCGAGTATGGGATGAGTAGTTGACTTGACATTTTGTGCAGGAACTTTTTGCAGTCGAGAGTAATTTTTGGCTAGAACTTGGTTGCTATATGAAATTTGACAGCCACGCACAATGGGAATATCTAAAAGCTCCCGCGGAAGTTGCGCGGCTGAAATACTCAATAGCCCCTTCCCTATCTCCTGCCCCCGATAAACCAATTAAAGTCTATTAATATTCCAGGACTTCTATCCAATATCATGCAAAATGAAGCACTTTTATGCCATCTTTATCAAAGGCTCTCCATCACCACCGATCCAACATGCACCACTACCCTTGATTTTGCCCCAGGTGGCCATATCAAGTACCATGTAGATGTGACCCACGAGGTTTCCTGGACAATACACTCTGAGCTCAGCGGAATCCTCGAACCTGATGCATGAACAGCCCCACCCAGCTCTTCCCTTCCCAATAAAATCTCCCAGGCGCCTCCAAACTTCAACCTTGACTTTACTATCCCAAGTTTCACTGTTGACGCGCCAGTAACCTCGCTCTGACTCCCGCAGATCCCGAGCACGAGACTCGGGCAAGAACACCGGCCTAGTAGAATACTCCTCTGCCAGTGAAGCCAAATCTTGGGTAATGGGCCATAGAATTTTTAGTCTTGCAGTAGATGCGGCCGGCATTGGTGGACGCATTTCAAGCTTGTCATCCCATGGATAAAGGGGCTGACTCTTCGACTTGGACATCGAGGCTTCTGCGCTGTCGCTGATTGGAATTTGATAAGATTCGGTAGCCGATTGTGAAGAGTTGAGCTCGGTGCGTACTTTCTTTTGCCGCTTTGGCTTCTTAGGTACAGATTTCGAAAGAGGAGAGACAAGTGTAGAAGATGCCATATGCTGACTCGCTGAGGTAATGTCAGGCGACTTTCTGCTTGACTGGGGATCTCGCTCTTGCGTGGCAGAGGGGTGGTCATTTGGAAGTCTTGAGGCGGGCTTGTATTGCGCCTCTGGCTCATCCGGTTTGGTAGGTCCTGAGAGGAGAGAAGCTGTAGCTGTTTTTGGTATTGCCTTCTGGGAGCCCATGCCTACAGGCTTAAGCTTCCCATTTGGAAGTGGAGTTCGAGGACCATTGCGCTTAGCAGCAACGAGAGTATCTGGTTTGGGGTCTGCATTTACCCCTGGATTGCTTTTATCGGTCGTCATTTCATGTCCAGAGGATGATACAACAGGCGGAGTAGACGTGACGGGTACTAAACTTCCCAAACTTGGAGAAGAGCTCTGAGTTGGTCGGCTACCGCGGGCTTTTTGTGGTCGAGCTGGAGTTGGTGTCGCTGGAATAGCGCTCCCTGAACTCGTAGTGGTCTGTCTAGAATCGTACGGAGTCTGAATCGTCGGAGGTGAATGGTGTGCTTCGGATCTTCCAGGCAGCCTTTCATCAGCGCTTGAGGTCCGGGCTACCTGTATTTCCGGTTCCCTCATATTAGAGCTCTCGCTGATTGGCAGGGGTAACGTCGGCAACAGAGGAATAACAGGAACAACGGCTACACCTGCCTCATTGCCAGTACTTTGGCTGCTTGGATGGGTTGATCTCTGGCTCGCAGTTGCAGCTATCGATGTTTCCTCAGAGGTATCCATTTGCTGGAGCCTCAGTTCCAATATTGTCGCAGGAGACGCTCGGGCTATCATCGTTCGATCATTTTCCGGTTGGGAGTCGGCAACAGTGCTCGGGGCATCTGGCCATACAACTTCGGATTGCTGTGGTTGACTCCCTGATTCGCTCTGAGAAGAAGGTTGATGCCACGTGATGGGCGGTCGAAAGACCGGAGACTCTAGAACGCTTGTGAAAGACAATCCTGGCGAGCTGAGAGATTGAGAGAACCCGGGGATGTGTTCGGGATTATATGGGACAGACACTCGTGAGGGGCCAGTTTCCTCCTCCTCATCTGGTCTGTATGATGCCTCTGATTCCCGTTCTTCCTGCGTAGACTGGTTCAACTCTCCCAGGAGTTGACTACCAGGTTCTTCTTCCACTCCAGTGGGTATATCAAGCTCTATTTTTTGTTTCGTTGCAGGCTGGAAGTTGAGGTACGCGTGAGCTAGGGCTCTGTAGCGAGCGTCATCTGGGCCTCTGCTTGGAGCGGTGGTATGGACTAGGATTTCGACATCTGAGCCATCCACCATGATCGAAGCAAAGAGCAAAGCAATATGTATCTGGCCAAGCCCGGGGCATTGTTCGTCGTCGTGAAAATAAGTCTCGTTTGCTAGGAAGGAAGGAAGTAAATCGTGCTTGAAGAAAGGCAACAACAGCACTGCAGCGCGCGAAATGAACCACAATAGCACTTTTCCTTGCCCCTATCTTACCCCTTTTACTAGCCGAGACGATATCCGCTGTTTCTGTATAGAAACTCTTTATAGCCATGGTTGGTTCCAAAAATCCTTCAAGGAAAGGATGTCTTTCGGGACGGGGAAGTCCCCCTCAGCCCGTTCAGAGCACTTCCTAGGCGAACACCACCTGAAGTGCATATGCATTCATGTATTGATTTACCAATTTCATAGAAGATTCAGACTGTCTGGGTTGATTTTATGGAAATTTATGTGGTCCCTTATTGTGAGGCCCATGTCATTATCTATCCTATAATCCTGCGTCACATCGAGAGATGGCATAATGCCCAGGAAAGCTGATGTCTTTTTTACTTTTCTGCCATCTAGGTAAACATCTTCGATCAAATCTTCTATGATAAGCTGAACAAGAATTGATGACGCCGCATGCGAGCCTCTTGGTTTGATTCTGGGAAAGTGAGCAACGTATATGCGGCGGTGCCAGCCTTCTCGTTCACCGTTATTGTGCCTTCCATAAGACTGATTATAGATGTCGAATATTGGTTAAATACATGCATCAGTAGCTGCACTGGCCTGATCCGGGAAGAATGCGCAGATCAGAGCATCCCTTTCACACCGCGGTGTTCATTTCTTCACTTCCCAAGATTGGCAGTCTAGAAAGCAATTCGCCCCATTCCCCAACTCAAGTACAGCTTGCCCCATTGTTACTGTGAATTTGGTGTAGCATAGGGGTCTCAATGATACAAAGAGTGAGGGTTTTTCGTAACGGCATAGATGCATTTTATGGGGACAATACATGGCTCGAAAGTTGTAAGCCAGATAATGCGCCGGCATTCGGACGGTAGACAAGAAATTTATGCCTATAACGAAGGCATATCTTGGTCTGAAGAGGCTATGACTAAAAAGTAGTTATCAATATAGAAGAAATAGATCTCCCATGAAAGTTGAGGAAGTCACTTAGATAACACCGTATTTTATTGGCTAGAAATTACCCCGCCCCCACCAACTCGCAGATTTGACGAATTTGATCAGCGACGATCCACACGTCGCACCTTTGTTGATTTTTATATTCATTATTGAATCTCATGAGGATTCCATACTGTTCATTCGAAAAAATAACCAAAATGGCGAACAGAAATTCCGAAAACACTAGCTCCATCCTCGCAAGCTACAGCCCCGACTATGCAAGTTTTCAAATCCCCGAAGCGGCAGCTGGAAACAACTTTGAGGAGGGCGACTGGAGTGAAGAGGACGAAGAAGGTAATCCCAACGACGATGGGACTTGGAGCAAGGAGAACTTATCGCAACAAGAAGAAGTCGAAGAAATCGTCGTTGCCCCCCCTCTCAGATCAGCAGACGGCACACTTCGCGCGGTTCCTTTCTCCAACAGAGAGAGACTCGCGGAAATAACAACCTCCACTCGTACCATCAAAGTAACACATATCGATCTCCTACCCAAACTCTCCGATGCAGGCGTTCGAGGAATGGTAACCAATGTTTCTCATGGAACATTTGAATCAAAACCAGCTTCGCTTCTTGTATTCTCTTTCTCATTACGGTAAGTCCAGCGAATCACTCTTCCCAGCTTCTGTTGCTGAAGATTGGAAAGATCAGGTGAACATGGTTTCCGCTTCAAAAACGCGAATATCAAAATCACATTCTCTAAACATCACTCGGCATCTATATCTGATCCCTCGCCCGCAATCATCAAATTTGCACCAAGGAAAGTATACGGTCTGCCGACAGTAGAAGGAAAGAAAAACCGCATCGGCGGTGAGATTTCACTACAAGTACCAGCCGGTCCTGTCACAGTAGGTCCTTCTTTATCAGGAGAGAAAGAGTCAGAATGGGAGAAAACGCATCGTTTCTCCACTCAAGGCAACTTCTGGAGTAGCGAACACGGTTCTGATTGGGATATCGTGTACTGGAATATTCGTGAGAACAAGAGGACGAAGGAGGGTATTCCAGACCAGCTGAATATGGGTGTAGTAGTAGAGAGAGAAGGAAGTTTCGTTGCGACGGTTGAGGTTACTGTTGATACCCCGTTTGTGAATTCTGTTTTTGGAACGCCGTGGAGTAAGAACCGACCTGCTTTATTTGTGCCGGGTGTACCTATGGGGAAGCAGCCGAGGACGAATAAGTTTGAGGACTTGACGGAGGATGAGTGGAGGAGTATGGTGCCTTTTGATGGGGAGTGGGAGAATAGATTTATTAGTGCTGCTGCGCGAGGGACGGAGGGAAGTCAAGGTTTGAAGTATGATCCCGGACTTTTGGAAGCTGAAGAGAGTGACAATCGATGAGCTCGCTTTGACTAGGAAGGACATAAAAGTACAACGATAAATGAGATGCGTTGCTGAGCCCTGGAAAATACCCCATTTTGTTGCCCATTACAATTTGCAGTTGTTGCCTCTTAAAATAAGATCCTAACGCCTTCCCGTACGTTTTGATCAAGCACGACAGTTTAACGCCTTTCTCCCGCTGTCACAAGATATCCAAAGTGTGTGTTGGCCCGACTCCTGATCCGCACAAAAATTCAATTATTCTTCTTTCCATTTTGCTCCGTCTTCTCCGACACTGCTACTGTAGGACTATAAGACGTTAGCAGCTATCTGAACTGAGAACAGATGGAACTTACACAGCAGCAACAATCGGCTTCTTCTCATGCCCATGGTACGTCTCCCCGAACTCATCCGTCTGCTGTTCCAACACCATCAATAGCAGAGGCATAAGTCCGAACAGCAGCAATACCGTAGCTCCCAGTCCAGCAGCCAGTGGATCAGTCTCCCAAATCCACTTTGTGTATCCCCTCTCATACATAAATACCCCTCCAGCAAATTCCGCAGATAGCATAAATACCAATGCCAGCATGCCGATCCCTAATCTGAAGCCCCCAACCCGAGGAATCTCATAGGTAACAATTACGAAGCGTGCCCACAGAGTAATAGCTAAGAGCCAGAACGGGAGGGTAATAAGTTCGGATTGAGGCTGGGTGAGGTGGTTGATTGGCATCAGCTGGGCGATTCGGAACCATGCTATTAGAGCACCGGATGCGAAGCTCAGGAGAGTGTAGACGAAGGCGATTCTGATGACGAAGAGGGCCAGTGCGATGTCCCATAACAGTTCGAAGACCGAAGTGCTGGTCTCGAAGAGTATCATTTTGAATGTTGGAATCGTAATCTTTGCGACTTTCTGGGTGTTTTGCGTTGTTTGGTTGTATGAGGTTGTATTTGCTTTAAAGTATTCTGTGGTTGTAATATCGGTGTAAAGTTAAAGAAGTAGAAAAGGGTAGACAGGAAAGATTTATACAGATTCCTACCTCTTTCCACTCCGTTCACAGGTGGTGTGATTTGTGGAGTGATGACCTACGGTAACGTGCTGATGAGGACATTGCCTGAGAATCTCGAGTCTAGGGCACATCGAAGAGCCGAGACGTGATCCGGCGAATACTTCTCATAGCGAGAAATCATCCCAAGTTGGGATTCCGTGGATAGACGTGGTGGAGGTTGGAGTCAAGTGTCGTCAAGCAGGGTGAAGTTGAAGGGCCCCACGCTCCCAATGCGGTTAGCGTCGGGATGTATTAATACAAACTCAACATCGCTTTCTTCCTTCAACCTTTCCATTTTTATTATGACTCCTGTGGAATGTCTTCATTATTTTACTTGCTTATGGCTTCAGGCTCACGAAGTCTCTCAAACCTGCTTGAACTATTGGCTGCGAGCCATTTGGGGCAGGTATTTGGGCCAAATTCTATGATGTGACATTGAGAACGAAGACTCCGTCAGAACTGGCGTACAGGGAGCTATTATGTTTCACTTCGGAAGAGAAATTATAGAACTGAATGTATAGACTGATTTCAGGGAAATTTCCCACGGGAACGAGACATTGCAGGGCCCCATACCAAAAAACGAAAGATTCCATTCTCACTTACCTCAGTGAATCCCACTAATAGTGAGATATTGTTCTTAGTTATGGGCTAACTTGCTAAAATCTCCGATACTGGGGTGTAAGTATGTATGAAGCGCAAAAACTGAGTGGGGTATATTGCTAAAGTACACAGATCGAGTAGAGGTATCCTTAAACTCCAAACACCATATCAAAACACTTTCTTACCAATCACTCAACTCCCCGCTCACTTACCATCCTCCCCTTCCCCCCTCACATCATCCTTCTCTCCACGTCCAGCATCGTCCTTCATCCCCTCATCCTTCCCCTCCACCCCACCTTCCTCCCCACTCTTCCCTATTGATATCTCAGCTTTCTCCTCTTTAGGAGCCTCCAAAGCAACAACGCCCTCTACTCCATCACCCAACTGTTTCCCTTCAGCCAGATACTGCTTTTTCGCTCTCCCGAGCTGGATTTGGTAGATGAGCGCGTTGGGATGGCTGGCTGATTTGGCGACTTGGCGGAGGGCGTTGGCTAGTTGGGAGGACATTTTAAGAGACCAACTTGAAGACTAAGTTGGGATGAGAGGATGGAGGGGTATGAGGATGGGAATTGATAGGATGTTAGGAGATGAGATGAGATGTCGTTGCTGGGCTGTCGCTGTGCCCCTCAATCAGTGCATGGAGACGAGGCTGGGCAACACGTGATTACGAGGCTGAAGGGGGTACCCAACAAGGTCTTTCCCTCATATTCCTCCTCAAGAACCTGCTTTCTTGCAATTTTCTGTTCTCATGTCTCTAATCTCATATCTGATCTAGCAATGAGAGCATTTTTATCAGTTACATGCTCAAATTGCGCAACTTATTCATGCTTGGCACCATTTCAACTCAAACTTGCTCAAACTAGCTTCGTTGCTATTCAGTCTTAAACAAAGCAATTTCTATTTCTTCTTTCGAATTTCAGAATCTTCGATATTCTACTTCCCAATACATATATATCTATATACACAGAAACAAAAAAGAGCACCACTACAACGACACAAATCGAAACTAAGAGCTTGGCCTCAGAACCAGCAAAAACAACCACCAACCTCGAAACCATGAAACCACAAGAATCCTTCTCGATATCTCTTCTTCCACCAGAACTACGACACAAAATATACGCCAACTACTTCACCACTCTCCCACCCATCTCAATCACCTCCTCAAACATATCCACAAAACACCACCTCCTTACGCCTCTAGCACAATCCTCACCCTTCTTCTCATTAGATATCCCACAAACATTTTTCTACTCTTCCTCCACGTTCTCCTTCTCCTCGGGAAAAGCCATGCAAGAATTCGCCGCGCACCAGCGCAATGTGAGGAAAATTAAGATTGTGTATGGACAAGAAAAGGGCGTGGACGCCAGGAATAGAGATTGGGTGTACCTGATGCACTCCTGTTTTGAGGGGTTGGAAGAAGTTGGATTTGAGATTGGGGGGAAGGGGATTTTGGGGTTTGCGGCTTGGTGGGGGTGTGTGAGGGAGGCTGTGAGGGAAGGGTGGTGTTGTAGGGAGCGGAAGGGGGATAGTTTGGTGGTGAGGTGTGAGGTTGGGGGGAAGGAAGTTGTGAGGGAGTTTGTAAAGGGTTGAGAGATGAAAGAGATGATAGCGATGAAATGAAATGAAATGGTGACGAGGAACAAGAAGAGGGGGATAGATATGTACATCTGAAATTGATATCGAATCATGAAATCCTCTAGTCTACAGATGCTCTCCTGGAATCCGTTCGCTATGCAGTATTCCGGCACGTCCCTTGTCTATGCCAATTCCATGCATCCAAAGTCATTTCCTCTTGCCCTCTTTACGGCGACTTCTAGTCGCTAGTATATGTCCATCCGGGGAACCCTATTTGTTGTACACCAGGAAGTTTCTCAAGCTATCCCAATGGTCGCTTTGAACGTAGATATAATCCATACTACTCCTCAATCCGCTCTGCACCGTATCAGGATGCCACCTGAACAACCACATGACAGAGCCCCAACTTAATGCTGCGAATACCGGCCACGCATCGTGAGATATTCGTTTCGAAAGCTCGTGGCTCTTTATAATCCCCATGTTGGGCTGGATGGAGAGTTGTGCCAGGGCGAGACATACTCTTGCAAATACTGACATTCGAATTAGACCGTAATTTCTCCCATGAAAGGAACAATCTTACCAAAAATGACAATCTGCTTGTTGACAGAGGAAACGTTGCCCCTTTTTGACCTTCTTCCAAATACCAAGTACCCGCCTAATAAACCCGCAAAGAATGTATCGTATGGGCCTTCCTTCCCTGGATCAGATCCCATATGCTTCAATGCCAGCATCGTCAACTTGTAGACCGTAGCATATTTGGCCAAGTTTTGGGCATGTGTTTTCGTTGCTCGTAATATGAGGTATAACTTCTCTCGTACGGTGCCGGATCGGAAAAGAAAGATCATCCTATATTAGAAACCAGATTAGCAAAAGCTCTTTATTGTTCGGAAGCACAATGAGGCATGACTTACACCAGCGCATGTGGAAACCGGACCTTGGCCCCATAGACAGCGCCATTACGAGCAGCCTTCAACACAGCTAGATAATCCGCATATTTGGGATTTAATATGATACTTTCAAGTGCTTTCTATCACCCGGTATCATCAGTATCGTTGCGCCATCTTCGTTGCAGCTCTGCAAACTTACCTTCACACTCTCAACTCCTGACATCTTGCCGGATCCAACCTCGGCAACTCACTGCAGGAGTTCCTAGAAGTGCAAGAGCACAGAAAAGGAATTTATTGCTACCGCTGGATTGACATCTGCGAATTCTTGCTCGTCAATCCGCTTGAAGATGGAGAAATTGGTAGTTTGGCGCGGTGGTTGTGGTAGTGAAAGATGGAGCGAGATGGGTGGAGGAATGGGCTCGGGAAGGACTTGTTTGTTTCCCCACGATCTGAGTTGCAGCAAGGATCTGCAGCCTTGCGCCAATTTACATGTGAGTGAGCTAGTATCAGCGGCCACATTACGGCATTCCACCAAAACCATACCCGCAACATAATTTTTTATCGATTGGGATTTTCTCCACCAAAAAGTTGTTGTTATCAAGAATAATTTCTTAACTCAACCAGCAACACCAACGCAAGATGTTGCGACAAATGTGAGAAACTCGGAATAAGTTTAACCTTCAAAGCTGATTGAAAATTAGAAAACCCCGCAATGCGCGCAGCAAGCGCGCACTCGACAAAAAAGCCCCCAAGCCCGTCGAAAATCCCAAAACCTCCCTCTTCCTCCGCTACACAACCTGCTCCCAAGTCGTGCAAGATGCCATGGGCGATCTCTACCAACTGCGCATTCCCCTCGCAAAAAAATTCACCAAGAAAAACGAGATCCACCCCTTCGAAGACGCCTCGTCCCTCGAATTCTTCTCCGAGAAAAACGATGCTTCGCTCCTCGTCTTTGGAAGCTCGAGCAAGAAGCGTCCGCATGCTATTACGATGGTCAGGACGTTTGCGTATAAGGTTCTGGATATGTTGGAGCTGTATCTGGATCCTGAGAGCTTTAGACGACTGAATCAATTCAAGAATAAGAAGTGTGCGGTGGGGTTGAAGCCGATGTTACTCTTTGCTGGAACGCCGTTCGAGAGCCCGGTGCAAAATGAGTACACTTTAATCAAGAGCATGTTTACGGATTTCTTCAAGGGCGAACCGGCGGATAAGGTCGATGTCGAGGGCTTGCAGTATATTGTGTCGATCAGCGCGAAGGAACCGGTTGAGGGCGAGGAAGCGAAACCGAGTGTGCACTTGAGGGTTTACTTGATTTCGACGCATAGAAGTGGACAGAAGCTACCGCGGATAGAAGTTGAGGAGATGGGTCCGAGGATGGATTTCAGAGTGGGCAGAGTCAAGGAGGCTGACGAGAGTGTGCTGAAGGAGGCATTGAGGAGAGCTAAGACGAGCGCAGAGAGACCGAAGAAGAATATCTCGACGGATATTGTGGGTGATAAGATTGGTAGGATACATCTGGGCAAGCAAGACTTGAAGGAGTTGCAGACGAGAAAGATGAAAGGGTTGAAGAGGAGTAGAGATGTCCAGGACTCCGAGGATGATGAGATGGAGGACATGGTTAGTGATGAGGAGCCTGTGAAGAAGCCGAAACGGACTTAGTTGTGTTCTATCTGTTGGCAAATTGGCTGTTTGCATAAAATCGGTGTTTGGAGTTTCGGGCGGATATGGAAAAATGCACCTGGAGATAAGTTCTTTGCTGTTCTCAATATCTATGTCATGAAGACCAGATGTTAATCAAACCATTGCAATCTCTGTGTTAACTTCGCGGAGGCTCGATCTTGGTCTTGTCAGAATCTTTATGATACCATTTTGACAACTTCTTCTCCAGTGAATTCAAGCTGGCTCAATTCAATTGATTACTTCGTGATAGACCATCAAATCTCGAGATACATCTCTAGATCTCTTCCTCAACTCGACAATAACGAGGAACCAACTCTCATTCCATCGACCCTCAATCCACATTGAACGCTCATCAACCTTCAAGATGGCTCCCAAGATCGAGGAGCGTCCTCACAAGAAAGCTCGTCTCTTTGGGTAAGTGGTTTCCCCCCCCCCCCCAAC
>Ga0247778_1000131_pt1 | contig 130380 bp, 150 predicted proteins | sample UWRJL049202B5_FD_179939 | JGI IMG/M metagenome (GOLD analysis project Ga0247778, IMG submission 179939) | Plant litter microbial communities from Arlington Agricultural Research Station in Wisconsin, United States - UWRJ-L049-202B-5 | ecosystem: Environmental > Terrestrial > Plant litter >... | reverse complement strand
GGAAGGCTTAAGGCGGGAAGGGGGTTGTATTTTCTGCTAGCTCTTAGAATGAAGAGTATAAAGCTTGATTAAGTCTCGTTCTTTCTACTTCGCAGCTTCAAACACTTACTGCTCCCGCACAACACTTCCTCGCCCCTCCTCCAACCTTCCCCCCTCCCCACACTACCCGGATTCGCATTTGTATTTCCAATCGCCAACCCCCGCAGGGGCGGCTCATACTAAGTAAAGGATCGCCGCCAAGGAGCAGGTAATATGCTTAATCATTTGGCACCCTTTTTTGCCAGTGCGCGGCCCGAATGCGGAATGCGGGTTGGTGGTTACTGGTGGGACTTACGAGCCGTGCCGCGATAAAGGATCGGAATTGAGGGGAGGGGAGGGAGAGAGGGGCGGTGGGGGTTTGCGATGGTTGGCGAATTAATGAAAAGAGTTGTTTCTTGTGGGGTATGGTTTTTGGGGGATTGTTGGGGCTTGCGCTCTTGACGGTTGGGACTTTGCGGGTATTTTTGGGTGCGTGCTGTATTTCTGGGGGTTTGAGTTAGTATTGAAATTCTTTGTGGTTCTCTGTCTGCACTTGTATGTTTCTGTCATGAATTGAAAGAATCTTTTTTTAAGAAGTGTCGAATCGAAATACCATCGAGCAATGAGAGCCATGCGTGTTGTATGTTGGCTCGAATGTCAAGCCCCCCTGAAGGCCACTCTCTGCAGCAAGAAGAGCCATGCCTGGCATAGGAATTTTCAGAAAAATAACCGTTCTAAGTAATTCACTTCAATACTTTTGGGCTTGGCATAAGCTCGATGAGTTTTAAGTGACAAACATACACCTGGACTGCGGAAGCCAATTGCTGTTGCGGGGACTGACCCCAAACGCATTTGAGCAGTGTTCATGTTGGGTGTGCAGAATGTTCTGGTGTTTAGTTATCTATGCTGTATAACTCTGAATGAAAGCTGACTTTTTACTGTTCGTGGAGTAGTAGAAAATTGGAATGTGTTGTGTCAAACGCCGCCAACATGCGTGCTCAGTCATACCAACACGGAGATCGGCCACGCCAATGGTGCTTCATGTAACTTGGGAGGAGTGGGAGAGCCAGGAGAGACTCGTGGGAATTTCTTGCTCTGTCTCTTTCTTGGCCTCAAATTTCTTTCATCTGTAGCTTCACTTTGGTAGCCACGAGAATTTAAAGGCATTAATTGGATCCCTTATTCAAACTTGACATGGTAAATAGCGTCCATGATGATTACATGTTCAGTCGTGAATTTCGGGACTTTTCTCGTATCCTGGTCGTAACAAGGGACTGTCTCATGGTTTTCAAGCTTTCGTTTTGAGGATACTGATGATAAGTCGTAGACTTCATGTTTAACATTCAATGTGGAACATGCGCTTAGGATGGTTACCTCACCCTTCGATACCCATTCCTTCATACACAGAAGATAAACAGTACAGCATTGCAGATATTAGAATTGGAAACGGGTAAAAATCCTCACCTACCTACCTAGGTCATTCTTACCCTAGCTTACAGACGAACAGAGACTGGCTTATCGAGTTGGCGGCTCACATTCCACCACATGTTCAACTTTATGGTTTCGATGTGTCCACTACTTTACTCCCAACCCAGGAAAACCTCTCCCATAATGTTCAATTATATCCGCTTGATGCCATTGGGAATTACCGGAGAACTTGAGGGGGAAATTTGATGTTCTCCACATCCGTGCATTCACGACAGTTGTGAAAGGAGGCCATCTGGGGGCTTCATTGGATAACATGATAGCTATGCTGAGTACTACCCACCCGAATCTGTCATCTGTTTCGTCGGAAGTCTAATCTCAACAGAGCCTGGAGGATATTTGCAATGGGACGAGATGGACTCTGCGTCTTCTAGTTCTCATGCACCGAACCCGTATATCCCCAAGACTGATATGGACGAGCTCCTAAATCGATTTCAAGAGTTCTGTGCAAGGATGAACTTGAATTTCGAGTAAGCAGTGCTCTGAAACTTATCTGTTCCATTCCTCGTTTGCTAACTCTTTGTGATCAGTTGTATCTCCAATCTTTCGGACATCTTCACTCAACAGAACATTACCATTATTGAAAATTTGCGACTTCCCATCAGTGATCCACTCAGATACATGTCAATAAATAACTTCTTGATGGGGTTAAATGATCTGGGATATGTTAGGAATATAGAGAGGCTTTTAACAAAGCTGTCGAGGAGACTCGGAGAGGAGTAAGCATTTCGATGGACATGGTTGTCGTGGTTGGTAAACTCGGGGAGCAGTAGGCACAAAAGACATGTTTAGGCCCACATAAAAGGAGGCAGTTCATAATTATTGAGGGAGCCCATGGGCCGCGAGCTTTGCCGCGGTGTTTCATTACTTCAAAAGATAGAGGCGAGGGTTTTCTAAAAAAATCATGAATTCTCTCAGAGTGCAAATTGCCAGTCAACTTCGCACTTGTCACAGTTTTAGTTCTTCCACGATAGGCGCTCGGGCTGGCCTGACTTCCTCCAGTGACGCGCGCAGTATTTGCATGGCCATGATACAACCCGAAGGGGGCCGTCTGCCATATCTTGAACCGGAGTATGACGCTGAGTGACCGGATCCTTTGGCCCCAGGTTGCAGGGCAATTGTAAGGATCTTCCCCGACTTGGCCTCCACAGCACTTAGGGTGAAAGCCCATATGACCGCATTGCCACTTGATGGGATACGCACGACACATGTTTGTCATTTGTCTTCTCACAACGCACCTTTGGTGTTGAGTGGTGATAGTGATAGCTGTATTCTCGACTTCTTGTAGTTATCTTTCGAAACAGGGATGCCAGAAACGGCGCGAGTGAAGGGAATAGTGGAATTTATAGAAGTTTGAATTGTCAATAAATATTGTGAATGAACACTGCGAAATTGAGCCTTCTACGTAGGCTGTGAATAAAATTTCAAGGGGATTCCCACAGTATCTCGAGAAGAGTCACAATTTGAAGACGGTAGTGGCTCCAGTGTGAGACGGAATGAAGTTAGTGAGTTGCTTCAAAAGGGGCAAAAGAGGGAAAAGTAGAGGGGGTGGCGGGACTTCGACGATTTTATTTGACTGATTATAGAAATCAAAGCTGTTTGTCTCTGGGATCAATCCTGAAGCTTTCTAAATAGCATCTCCGGAACAAATGAGACTCAAGCATTGGGAGACAGAGAATTAGAGCCAGAGTTGCTGAAATAAAGGTGGAAAGCCGTTGAACGCCAGAACCGGGGAAGCTCCTTTGCGGGCGCCCGGCGGAGATCAACGGATTGAAGAGGACACATAAATGTCTTGGGAGAAGAAACCAATGGCCCAAGATGATAGTGGCGTGACATAGGAGAAGGCTTACTAGGAATGGTAATTACCAGCTCCCTAGGGAATCTATGAGTATTGCTTCGTCGCACATGCGGCGAAGAGATGAAGCTTCACCCTGACCTGCGACATTTGATGGACTTGTCAGCAGTTGATGCTCTCAGACAACTAGCTTAAAGAATTGTTTTTATACCTTCCGTAGAATGAGCATGTATATGTAGTATAGTCTCCGAGACAACGTTGGCTGTTGTTGAGTCAAGAACGGAAGAGAAGTCGGCCTTGGAGGGGCATCTCCTAAAGGGGGTTAGTGCCACTTACTCAGCAGTCAACCGCCACCTTACCTCGAGGAGAGCTGCACAGAAATTCTGCACTTATAATCACATATTCACCTATTCACAATGGAGGCCAAATCATCACCAGCAAAACCCAGGTTCCTAAGCTTGCCGAAACTTCCAACAGAGATTCGTCACCAAATCTGGCACGTGGCCCAATTACCCCGCAACATCGACCTCTGGGTAACTCTCACCAGCCTGCCGCGCTGCGAAAGATGTCATCAGATTATACATCGATGCACGACGTTCTCTCCTCATCCAGCCATCCTCCATGTCAGTGCTGAATCACGCGCTATTGGCTTGAAATGCTACCAATTAGCCTTCGGCGCCAATCATGTAGCCGGACATGGCATTCAAATCAAGATTCCCTCCTAAATCTACGTGAACTGGGAGCGCGACGTGATAATCCCAATGGCTATACACGACTCCGGGCCGAGGAAAACCTGGTTTCGGATCATGATTAAACTCGACCTCCTGGTCTAGAATATCGCAATCAATATCGCAGATCGTCCCTGGCCGCTCGAAGACATATTCGGCTTCCCGCTCAAGAATATTATTCTCTATCAAGGAGAGCCCTTTCTGCGAATACAGCATGCCGAGCTATATCCCCGCAGACTAACAATAGAAATTGTGGATTTCGAAGAAGCAAAACAGCAAAGTCGTAGTATTCGTGAAGATCGCAAGAAAAGTCACTGGCTGCATCATGGAAGGGCAGAAATGTACCGGAGACACGATGCAGTATTGAGGGCTCAAAGAATTTGGGATGAACGCGGAACGGCCGGCTACTACGGTGAGGGCTGGCAAATGGAGGGCCTGCTGAATCGACTGCCTAGGCCGAATGTACATCTCGCGCAAACAAAAATCAACGGGCGCTGGATATTGTAAAAGGGCCACTTGGCGACAGAAACAGCGCGATTGCAGCTTTGAGGTTCAGAATACGGTCCTCTTAGCAAATTCACCTTGGGGTTTGAAAGCACATGAATATTCCAAGGTCATCTTGCTCAGTTTTCAACGACAGTTTCATCATTCAAATTACCGACTAATGTCGGAAGTCTATATATACAACACCAACGAGTTATGCCAAAGCTCTACAAGGTATACCCAGTGACTAAAAAGAAACCCGCGCTTATTTTTTCCCAAAGTGAGGAGCATTGAGGAACAAACCCATCAATACACCACCGAGAGTACCAGCGACTGGGATAGTGGCAATCCACGAGAGAAGCAAGAGACCGACTCGCTGGAAGTTGACAGCCTTCAAAGTTCCGTTGCAGAGGCCGACACCGACAGTAGCGCCGGTGATACACATGGAGGTAGAGACAGGGAGAGAGTATTGCGAGAAGACGAGGACGGTGACGGCGGCGCCCATCTCCATCGAGCAACCTCTGCTGGGCGAATGGTATGTAATCTTGTTACCCATAACTGTTTTGGAACTAAGTCAGCAAATTGTTCTAGGTCATATTTGAGGAAGTCCGCTTACCCTTCATGATGTTGTAACCGTAGGTGATCAGACCAAGTGAGATAGTCAAGGAAAGAACAGCAAGCTGCCACACTGGAACGGGGGCTTTCGAAGCAGCGGCACTGCCGGTGTTCCAGGCAGAGTAGATGACAGCCCATGGTCCGACGGAGTTTCCGATATCATTAGCACCGTGGGCGAATGATGCAGTGCAAGCAGTGAGAATCTGGACGAACGAGTAGGTGTGCTCAACTTCGTTGGGGTACTTCTCGGCGTGCGCGTAAACGCGCTCCATGCGTTTACCCTCAGGTGTACCATGGATACCAGTCTGTGCGGCATGGATATCATAGTGGAGACCGTAGAGAGCACCAGCAACGATCATGGCAGGAATACGCTTTGCGATAATCTTCATGTTTTGCACCTCGTAAACTTGACCGGGTCCTATGGGGTTGTCGCGGAGGGTGCGCATAGCCCAACCGAAGGGGCCACGCTTCTGCTCCATCTTGGCCCTCAGTCTGCTCTCACCTTGGGCCTTCATCTCCGCGTATGATACGGTGGTCTCGGCCGCGGCGACGTGGTTGTCATTCTTCTCATACGGTGTTTCGGTGGGCAGCGGCGCCTCCTTAACCTCGCCCTTGTTGGCACCATACTCGCTGACGGAATCTGGAGAGCGAGTGGAGGAGTGCTCCTCGTCATCATCCTGGACGACGGCGTAGTTAGGGACAACAGCCCGATCGGCATGAGCGGGCGCTGGGCGTCGCAAAAGCAGAGGACCCTGGACAAACATATACCACTTGACACCGGCGTCCTTGTTAATAATCCTGGCGTAAACGAATGGGACGAAGAAGATTGCCGCCATGAGAGCAACACCACTTCCAGTGCCCATGGTGACAGCTGCGACATACCACGCAGGCTTCTTGTTGAGACCAAGGTTAGGGGAGCCCTTGTAGACGATGGAGAGTGTGCAAATGGTACCAGCGACAAGGAACCAGAAGGGCGAAGTATAGACCGCCCATGGGACGGGGTTCTTGCGCATGTGCACAACGAGCCTAGATCATTCAATGTCAGCACAGCTCTCCGGAAACTATATTACCACGCAGAGCAAAGGCATTGCTTACTTGATCAGCATGAAAATACTTGCTGCGAAGCCGGCGGAGATCGCAGGAGCCATTCCCAAACCAGCAAAGATAGCACCGAGACCCTTTCCGTTGTTCCATCCCCACTGGACCTTGGATGCTCCGACGGTAGCAACACCAACACCAGCAACAGCTGAGATGAGCGAGTAGGTTGACGAGACGTGGGCAGAGTGTCGAGTACACCACATCACCCATGAGGAAGCAGCTGCCAATGCGCACGTGAAAGCAAGCATCTGCACACCTGCATCACCTTTGAAAGCGGAGTTGGGGATAATTCCGTTCTTGATGGTATCGGCCGTTCGCGCACCGACAGTAATTGCTCCTAGCATCTCGAATATGGTACCAAAGATCATCGCCTGTCTGTATGAAATGGATCTCGACGACACACTGGTTGCCCAGGCGTTTGCCACATCGTCTGTACAAGGGATGAATTAGTATTCAGCCTTGTAGAGCACAGACGTTCCGAGCAACTTACTTGCACCATTGTTAAAGGCATCGAGCATGGCAAAGAATGTGCCGATGACAAAGATGTAGGTATACTCGTGGAGCACCATTTTGAATTCGCTTCAGTTGGATGTCAAGTAGGTGTTGGTCGAGGATCTGCTTGATGCTGGATATTGGGACTGGGGGTACAGAAGCCATTTATATATGATATTTCAGGGTCAGGTACATCTGCACCTGCTCCTACCCTTACAACTTGGCTCATCAAAAATTGTTCCGAGCAGTTGGATACAGTCCGTCCCACGTTTCTTTATCGCAAAGCGTGATTCGCGATATCGTGTTGGCCAAGAGAGCAGGAGCAGCCAAGAAGAGCCATGTCTTGGAGTCTTGGAAACAACATTGGCAACTTGGCAATATTTGAAGCTAGATTCGGGACTGCCCATGGAGGGGTATAAGCTCCTCTGGAGATTCCTAACAGAGCCAGCATGTGTCTCAACTTAGGCTCCTGCACGGGGGCAAGTTCATCGCGTGCACGGAGTATCCGAGTGGCTATGTGAAGAACGAGGATGTCGTTCACACCTGGCGGGGTGAGGCTCTTGGCGGGGCTTGAATATCAGCGGATTCACTATTTCCTTCGTGGGATGGTGTCCGATGAGGCTCTTGGCAACCCTTGGCTGCAGCCGAAGCTTCTCCCCTATCACAGTTCCTGATTACCCCACGTGTGCGCTAGTAAACGGCTCTTACCGATGGACGTGGTACAATAACAAAATAATGCGTCTTCTAGAAGCATTTTTGTCGTTTCTAGTCTGGCCTTTCTATGGATCTGGGTCGGTTCCTTTCTCAGCGCCAAAGGTGGCGCACAGTCTTTTCGAATCTTGATATTCTTGGCAGTCTCTTACATTTCCGATACAGCAAATCATGATGCTTTCATGAGCTTGTTGGAAGTTTCCTGTGTGTCATTGATCTAATGCTTGATTGGGTAGTTGTTACCTCGGCGCACATCAACGTGCTGTCAAAGTTTGTCTTCGTCCCCACGCTCGATTTGACATCTTCAGAAGCTCCACTGGGCTAACCACAATTTCATCCACTCCAATTTCACGGGACTCAGTTCTCGCATCGTCTTGCTTCCTTTCTGCGCCTTTTTTGTATCCAATATTGGAACCATGCCTTCCTTTCCAAAATCCTGATAGAAATCCAACAATTTTACCGCCGGATTCCGCGCCACATCTAGGTCTTTGCTCTTCGAGCTTTCCTCCAGCTTTCGTAGCCACTCATCGACGCCCACAATTTGAATTTTCTTCTTCTCGCCACTACTTCCTTTTTCAGATGTGGAGAAATGCTCGTGAATTATTGGCACGAGCTCATCCCATTTCGCGGTTTTCGGATTAGCCAAGTGGTAGTATCTAGTCCACTGCCCTTCGATCTGACAATCACCTTCGACAATCTCAGTCATAATTCGAGCAAGAATATCCACGGGTATCCAATTGACATTATCCGATCCAGACGGCAATCTAGGCACAACACCTAAGTACGGCACGCTCGCTATTAGCTGTTTTATTCTCTAGTTAGTCACTTTGGCCTCAAGATTGCTGGGTGGCGAGACTCACGGATGGCAGAAACTCCTGCTTGTTCCACATTCCGGGTTTTGAGGCATCCGCCGGGCCAGCAATTTGCCCAACTCTCCATATGGCACCACTGACTCCAGACTTCTTCCCCGCAGCATCAAGAAGTCGTTCAGTAATCCATTTCGACTCGCCGTAGCCCTGCTCTAGTGCAGACGCGGGATCATCCAACGCGATTTCGGGGACTGGCTCGCCATTGTGTTTGATCGAGTACTGGCCAATGGTTCCGATGCTGGAAACGAAGAATATGGGTGGTGATTTTGCCGAAACGGCGGAAAGACTGATCAAATTGAGGGCACCTGCAATGTGTTTTTCGAAAGACTTCAACACAAGACTGAAATCGACCTGCCATTGATTGTCTAGAATAATGAATCTGTGAGTGCGTTTCTATTTTTTGACTTGTGAAGTAAAGCTTACGGATGATAGCAGATGTTTCGTCTCTCAGGCGCTCATAAATACTCTCCTCGAGTCCTAGACTGGGTTTACTGAGGTCGACATGAAGAAACTCAACACGATCCCATTTCGAGACGAGTCCTCGCGCTGCATTGACTTTTGCTTGGTGTTGCCCAGCGTCCGGCCTTCTGTTCAAGCAGTATACCTTTGAGACTTTGGGTGATGAGATCAAAGTGTCCAGAAGGTACGAGCCTAGTGACCCAGTGCTTCCGGTCAGGATGATCGTCATGGCTTCTCCTCGGGAGTGTGCACTTCCTTTGACGTCCGCTGACTTCTCTGGCAACTGCTCTAGAAATCTGTTGAGAGTGTCTTCCATGACTCTCTCGCGTGAGATTTGACCATTGGTACGTCCATTGGTTCCATTGGAAGTACCGTTTGTAGCACACAGATTCTTCAAAGCAATTGCTAGCATCCTAATAGTTGGATTCCCATAGATCAGTCGAGCGTTAATCTCATCTTTTGGTACCGCATCAAGGGCAGACTTCAACTGCTTGTTAATTCTCATTACATGCAGCGAGTCCATTCCAGCGGCAAAAAAGTCCTGCTCGGCATCGAGGTGAGGAACACCAATTGTATTCTGGAGTAACCTCGCAAGATCACCCTCCAAGGTCTCAATTCCCGCCCCGACGTCAATTTTTGGAAGGTCAGCCATCAGTTGCTCATCGTTACGCTGATAAAGCTCTTCGATCTTGCCGGCGTATAATCTGACTGTTGCCTGTCGCTGGACCGTCCCTTTTGGAGTTACCAAGAATTTCTTTTCGGGATCACTGAAGAGGATCATATCTTGTGACACCTGCGCATGTGCCGGCGCTGACTTGTTGGCCGATACCACGAATGGCCAAATATCATCGAGAAGTCGAGAGAACTCTTCCCTCGAGTGAGTCTTTACGGCAGTCTCGGTATTTAATTCGACTATAACCGCTGGAGCGAACTTCGCCTGTCCCACCACCAAAGCATTCTTCACGTCTGGGTGCTGACGTATCGTTGCCTCCATGGCTGTCGGATTCAACTTCTCACCGTTGGAGAGCACAATCACATCATCTGCTCGACCAACACATTTCCACAGATTAGGCTTGGTGGGATGCTTCACATACAGATCTTTCGGGCTGTACTCCTGGAGCTCTGGAAAAGTCCACCATGTGGCATGGAAATGATCTGTGGATGGGTGGCGGACAATAACCTGTTCGTACAATCCTTCCCCCAGGTCCCGGAATTCGACTCCTTTGAGGTCTGGGTTGTAATGGAAATACTCCCAGTCCTCGGGATCTTTTGTATAGATTGGCACGGTGGCGATTTCAGTGCTACCAATTCCGTTGACCAGGTGCACTTTGTTAAAGATTTGATCACCCGCATCACGGGAGAGAGGTCCTGATGGGCACGCGATGCAGTCAGTTTTGCTCTTTCCGGTGAGTCGTGGGATTATACATACCGCCTGCGTATGCTACAACAGCTAGCTTCTCTAGCTTCGCTCTCGAAGAGGCTGACTGAACTAACTCTTCCAAGATGGATGGTGCTACGCTGATCATATCTATGCTGATCCTGTCCAACATATCATCCACGAAGTTGGCGCTTGGCGGACGGTTAGCTGGACCCCAAACAAAGGTGCAATCCTGCAAAACCGAAGCACATAGATTGAAACCAAATCCTGCTGCCTACGACACAAGTGAGTCTCTTTCATTTTGCTTTCAGTCTTAGAGCACGTACATGGAATGGAGGTAGGGTGTTCAAGATTCTTTTCTTCGACCAAGCTAGGAATAGTGCCTTGTGACCGTCTAGTTGCGGCATCAAACCCCATCGATCGACAACTGCTGGCCATGCATGCCTCAAGATGATTGGTTTTGGCAGACCAGTTGATCCAGAAGTATGCAAAACGACGAATGGGTCTGACATCGCTTCCTCCCATGGCTTTGTGAAAGGGTATTTTCGTGGCTTGTCGCCAACTAACATTTCCCTGAAGCTTGGTGCATAGATGACAGGCACTTCACAATCCTTCAACTCTGATGGCAGGTTGTAGTCTTTGGTTGTGAACAAAGCTTTACATTCGGTGAGTTTGAGTAAGTTGAGATGGCCCTCGAGGCTGTTTCGTGGTGATGGCAAAAGCATCTATTACGATTGTTATTTCATATTCAATGAGCGCGCTTCATTGCGTTGCTGACCTTGAAGCCGACTTTACATGCAGCGAGCAGCATAACAAAATATCCAAGGTCGAAAGGGCCCATGTAGGCCAGCGTCTCAAAGGAAGAGCTTCTTCCCATTTTCTCCTCTAGCCATTCAGCCATTCGGTTGATTGCATTTGCGAAGTCGCGATACGTAACATTAACAAACCCGTCATCCAAGTCAAGCGTACGAGGGATGATAGCAAATATTTTCTCGGGCTGCTTCTCTGAGAGTTCGTCGATGACCACCGGCATCAGCCGCTGGCCGTACGGGATCTGCGAGGGTCTGCTCATTTTGTCGTGCCGTCAAAATTGTACAAGTGGAAGGATTGAGTTTAGAGGAGGAGATATATAAGGTAGTTTTATGTCGCAACTCAATGTAGTAGCTCGACTTTCAACACCACGCTGCACTTTAATTGTTAATTGATTGGCAATACCCGCTGGTATCTCGTTAGGTTCCGATGTTGGTTCCACCTTCAAGGTCAACCTTGTTGATCGCCTGATAGTAATTGGATAAGAATACTCTTAGTCCCTATTCGAGCTTCGAGAAGGGAATTAGTTGTTAGGGTGGCGTACTCGGCATTCCGGCAATTCGAGTCATGCAGATTGATTCAGATGACTGCGCCGAGGGCTTCCAAATGCAGCAGAATTTGCGTGCAGCGACCCTGAGTAGCCTATGCGTTGGCCTCAAACCCGAGCTTTCGGCCGTTATTCAAAGAAATTTAATGCATACCGAAGTCATCGGACCAAAGGTGACGGCATTTTGAGGCTGATGGAAAATGATCAAGCTTTTATTCCCGCGTGGCAGAACACCGGATGCACGGCATTGGAAGATTGAACTCCCTAGGCACAGGAATTTGAGAAATGTGATTGGTTGCGGGCTCTAACTCCGCGGCAACTAAAACAGTGTCATTTGGCACCTGGTTGCACGTCAACTTGATCATAAAAGCTTCAAAACTTCGTGTGAGTGCGACCATCCCATGCACCCCAGATTTTCTTACGGCCGATGATTCGGGGGGAATGGTAAGGCCGAGACCGATCATATAGAATTCGGCGACTGGGTTTGAGACCGAGACCGAGCGTATGGCGGAGGTTTTCAGGGGCAACTTCCATTTTCTTGACCTTTGAAATTGATATTTGGAGGCTATCTTGTATTGAAGGACTACTAATATTCGGATCGAAAAAGGTCACTTGAATTTTTCAGGAAGAAAGAAAATCGTCATTTACAGCTTTGAGTAGAGGTGGCGAGTTTTGCCAGAGGTGCGAACTTCAAACCCCGCAAACCAAGGCAGATTAAAAAGACGAATTGAAAGTACTTCTTATCACAAAGTGTGATGAGTTAGCAGAGCAATATAAATACCAGAATGTCACCCTTTTGTATGCGCAGAGAATTATTAGGTGTAGACAGTTCTGGGGTAGTAGCTAGGGAATTATACCCGGTAACAAGAGTTCTAGTATTCGACGTATGGCTGGGTATACCTTGTGGGAAGGGATTAAGTAGCAACGAGTTTCAGGTTTGTCCTTGAGGCCAAGTTGCCGTCAGGAATTCAATTCAATTCCTCAACCTTCCACAAAGAACGACATCCTGTCCCAATGGATGCCATTCCACATGATTGAGCCGTGCAGCAGCCATCGGTCTTGCTTCTTCATCCAAGCGTCTAGGTGGGGAAACCACTACTCCGCCTGATCCCAACCATGTTGGGGCAATGGTTACGATAACTGAATTGATCACCGAAAAGTATTCAGGTTGCAACAATGAATTGATGACCGTTCCACCGCCTTCAATCATGACACTCTTCAGTCCCTCCGCACTTATGGCTTTCAGCACCTCCTTCCAATCCAGATTGTGACCCCTTGCTTTGAAGTCGACTGTGATGTATTTACCCCCAGCATTGGTCAATACCGACGATCTGTCTGCTGGCAGATTCTCTTGTCTTGTGATGATATACGGTGCTCTACCCTGGCCCTTCCGTGCAAGTTGAAAGATCTTATGATCAGCAGTGAATTCCCACCGAGCACTTGGATCAATGATAATCGGACGAGGCTGGCCCTCAAGTCCTTCCCCGCCATATCCGCCCACTCCCGCGATTCGACAATTGAGACCAGGATTATCAGCGACGGCCGTTCCAACACCGATCAGGATCGCATCGTATCTGGACCGTAAATAATGCGTCATGGCCTTGGATTGAGGCCCGGAGAGCTGAGTAGGAGCGCCGGGTGAGAGAGCCAGCTGTGAATCCAGGGACGTTGCAAACGTGACAGTTGTGAAGAGCGGACTATGGCCGTCAACACTAGGAATCTCTCTGGGTGGCAGGTGAGGCTCAAGGAAAGACCGGTTTGATATGGGGAAATCCAGGGTGTCTTTTGGAGGTGCAGACATGGTGAAGGAGGTTGATATCGAGGGAAATTTTAAGATGAAAATCTGGTCAAGTATCGGAATAAGCAGGGCCAGCTCCAAATACGATCCTCATTTATCTGCTTCAATGTGCATTCGGATTTCTATTGGGTAGCCGCAATGCGGTTCTGAGCTGGTATACACCCCAGGGCCGGGACGAAATGACCGAATATGGTGAAAAGGATGAGAGGTACACAACGCACGGACCAGGCGGGGCAAACGCGGGGCAGGAACGAACAACCCCACTTGGATATCACCCTCATCACTTCCAAATATTTCAAAAACCATGTTGTCATTTTCCCTGGTGAGCAGCATTTTCCGATTAAAATTAATTTTGCTCTACTTTCTTCGTCTCCTTGACCTCTCACGAACTGTTCTACCAAAATTTCTCCAAGTTTTTCAGTCTCCGCCTATCAGTCCGCTTTCAGTATCGTGTTGGGAATCCAGATACACCCAACTAGACACGTTCCCATCAATGGCAGTAATACCGTGAAAACAGCATGAATACCATTCATCTTTGCGTTCAAGATATCAGATTCCCACGGTTCCGACCTAGAATCGCCAATCTGCCAACTGCCATTTAAAACTTGCGCTCGTAGTTCAGGGGGAAGAGTGGCTGGGAGACTTGATTTCATAATAGCAAACTGGATTGCAGTAGATACAGCCAGACCAATGACTGATCCCAACATTCGCAGCAAGTTTCGCGTCGATGTAGCTACAGCTCGATCCTGTGGTTTTGAAAGTGCTTGCAGTGCTACCAGAGCTATGGACGGTGAGGTGAGCAAAGCGACTATCCCAAGTGGAAAGCTGAAATACAAAATAAAATCGAAATCTGATATACCTGGTTGGAAGACAAAGCCGGTTCCCATCCCTTCGATGATCAACGTTATAACATACAAGCCGATTGGAGTCGTCCTGGAAAAAAGTAGCTTCATTCCTGCACCAAGTGTCCAGAGGACCATCCCGGCATACAGCATAAAGTCATATCTAAACCATTGACAGGTTGTATTAGCAACGCAGCTATTGATACCGGTGTGGTATTTCAACTTACCGGGCGAATTTTGACATCAACGGTCCAGAGATGACGCCAGTGATACTCCCAACGAGGGGGTAAGGCAAGATAAGTACTGCACTTTTAGATGGACTATAGCCCCTAGCATCTTGAAGATAGAGAGGCAGGAAATACAAGTCTACTTGCCATACCCAGTTATACAAGGCGCCTTGAAGAAGAAGAATGGTTGTGGATTTCTGATTGAACAGACGCAAAGGAACTAGGGGTATTTTGGCGATCCGCTTTTCGATGAACCCGAAGAGGACGAACGCTATACCTCCTAGGAGAAGCATTGATATAATGAGAGCGCTATGCCATGGCCAGATATTACCACCGGAGTTGATTGGAATCTGCAAGAAAGACGTTATTCTTATGAGAAGGAAAAGAAAACCACATTTTCGAGTGACATGGATACTTACCAAGAAAAACACCATCCCGAAAACCGCCATACCGAGTCCAAACCAATCAATCTTGCCTAATTTCTCCTTCCAACTACCAGTGACCGGTTTCAAAGGTAAGAATCTCCACATCAGAATCGCACAAGTGGACCCCAGAATGGGTGGCAGCCAAAATATCCATCTCCAGCCACTACTCACACTATCGCGCAACAGACTAGCGGCGATAAAAGGGCCAACGCTAGACCCGAGACCAATAGCACCATTCAAAATCCCCTGATACTTCCCTCGCTCTTTCATACTCACCAAATCACTCACAATAATCTGCACCAGCGAGCTGATTCCGCCGCCACCAATGCCACTCAGAGCTCGACAGATGTACAACCACGTTGGGTTCTGCGCAAATCCACAAAGGATATCACCTACCACCAGAAAGCCAGTCGAGATCAGTAAAACCGGCTTGCGTCCAAATATATCGGAAAGGCGACCATAGAGAACTTGGAATGAGGTTTGTCCCATCAAATACGCCGTGCCGGCCCACGTGATGCTATTCCCTGCGTCCAAGGAGCGCGAAATGGCTGGTAGGGCTGTAGCTACGGAATTGATGTCGAGTGATGAGATGAAGTAGATTGCGGCTAGGCAGAGATATGCCGAAATGAGTCGAGTAAATGGTAGGCGGGATGTTTGGTCGTGTATCTCATGCGGTTCGACCGGATGGATAGGGGGACTAGGTAGGTGTGTTGATGGCTGTGAGATTGGATGAAGCTCGTAGATCTCATTGTGGATGGTCGGTCGGGTTTCTCTTGAATTAGGTGGTGCGGATGACTCAAGTTCAACTTGGGTGAGAATTTGGGTAGCCATTGTGGAGTATTGTCGAATGTTGTCTTTGATTTCCGAAGACGTTCTTAAGCCCACGGGAGACAAGCTTTGCAAATAGTGTACCAGAAAATAGAAACGACTTCTTGACAACAGTATTAGGGGCAACACCATCTGGTGTTTGAATTATACACGAGCCTGGGCGAAAGTGGGGGATAATTATGTGTGGACATCGGACTTCTTGCCGACACTTTACGTACCAAATTGCACAATTGATTGCTGACTCAACCGTGATGAGCAAGATTCATGACTCAAGGCACTTGAAAATTTACACAAGCATAACCCTATTAGTCTTCAAGTATTACATAGAATAAAGACTGCCTCTGGATGCAAAATATTAGAGTTCGAGGTTGCGGATTCCATCATTTGGCCCGCCTAGGGTTCTTTTCTAACAATCCCAAACAAGTGATTAAGCCTAGAGCTGACATGGCGGTCAAGAATATATTCTGCCGATTATAACCTTCTGAAAAAGCCGTTCTGATTTCAACCTGTTGTGCAGGGCTGAGGGTACTTATCGCGGATATGTTATCTGAGATCGCCTTTGCCTGCTCCGGGGTAATCAGAGAGGAGATTCGAGGCTGAAGGTGATTATTCAATATTGTAGAACTAGAAGTGCACGCATCAGCAATGGTATTTCACAAGGGAATGAGATGGAAAGTACCATATCGCCAGCGATATTGTTCCGCCCAGCACCCGTACTTGAGTTAGTGCCCCCATAGTTACAGCTATGTTTTGCTCGTCAGTAATTGCCTGTAATGAGAACGACGATGGGGGGAGATACGCAAGTTCTTCTCATCAACCACAAACCTCGCCAGTGTCAGTAACGTGCTAAGTCCCATGCCAAATCCTGCGCCCATGATAATCTCATAACCATACTGAGCTGGCGGGATCTTTGACGCATGAGTAGGTAGCGAGCAAGTCAATCCCATACCCAGCACCTGCAGCACTGCCCCGATGATAATCAGATACAGTGGCGGGACTTTCAAGTTAGACGTCACGTATCCGGACAAGGCTGTTGCGAATGGCGACATAAGAAGCAAAGGGAGTAAAGCCAGGCCAGCTCGAATTGGCGAAAAACCGTAGACCGCTTGCGCGCGCTGCGGGATGTTGACTACTATGGCGACGAAGGAGAAGCCAGTCAGGAACGCCACACTTGGAAAGTTAACCTCTTGGTTCTCATAAAGATGATTGGAAACTCACGCCATCATACTCGCAAGGATGCGATCTTTGAGCAGGCTCAATGGAAACGTAGGTTCTTGCTTCCCCTTAGCCCTCTCAATCCACCATTCCCAGACTACGAATCCCACGCCCGCCACCACCGAAAACACCAGGGTGGTGATGATCATGGAACTGCCCCACTCGTAACGAGAACCGGCTTCTTCTAGTGCGAAAACGATCAAGACGGAGAACGCCAGTAAAAATATCGTCCCTAGTATATCGATGCGCGCAAATGCCGCTTTGGTGAACTTGTTTTTGACATGTGCAACGACGCTTCCGCTTTCCGCCTTTTGGGACGAGGGTAGGAACAACGCGATGAGAAAGAGCGAGATGCTGCCTCCAGGGGCACTTATCAATCGATTAGCGTTTTGTTCTCTTCTTGAACAAGTGCGGTACTCACTTCAACAAAAACACCCATCTCCATGTCGTATGTGTATTAATCGCACCTCCTAGGATTGGTCCCAATACACTAGCAACCAAGAACACGGTCGATATGACCGCAATGTATTTCCCATACTCCTTCTCAGGAACCAGTTCGGGCGATAGAGCCATAATCATTGAGTAGATACCTGATGCACCCACGCCTTGGAACGCACGAAATATAATGCTGATCGAACTGTTAGGTACGAATTGGACAGAAACCGCCGCAACGGGAGAAAGGTTGGGAGGACGCACAGGTCAACGATCCCATTTGCAGCCCCGCAGAGAATCGAGAAAAGTGTGAAAATCGTCAGAGCCAGGATCAGCATTGTCTTCTTCCCGAACACATCGCTGAACTTGGCATATATGATGAGAAATCCTGCACAGCATCAGTTCCGGTCACTTCGGGTTGGGATTGGGGAGAGTCTACCAGTGTAAGTAATCAAGTACGCAGTAACAATCCAATCTCGCAATTCAAACCCGTCAAGCGCATTGGTGATAGATACCAGTGATGTACTGACGATTGTCGTTTCCAGAGTTGAAAGGAAGAGCGAGAGCCAGACTCTGAAGGAAGTTGTAGTGAGCTTCAAGGCCGCCATTAAAAGGCGGAAGGGCTCACCCAAATGTCAATAAATGCTTTCTCCATCCTTTCACATACTCTCGAGTATCTTCTGGCTCTCCAGACAGAATGTTCTCGTCGGCTGAAGCTTCGTTTAAAGTCTCAGTTGCCGTCACATTCTCAATAGTTCCTTTTTGACTGTCCGGATCGGCCGACTTTTCCTGGATGCCCGAAGTTCCATCGACACCCGAATCTACGGTCGCTGTCTTGAGATCATCTGCCACACGTTGTAAAATTTTCTCTTGAGCCATTCTTTGTTGCTCCGTGGTTGTTGAACTTCGAATTGTTAAAAAGTTGAAGAAAGACAAGTATCCTGAGGCTTGATTGCATGGTGGGGTGTCGCTGTCCAGTACGCGCCACATTTCAATTTCAGGGGTCCTATGGGTTGAAAACAAGCAACACGAAGCCCAAGCGCGGCTCGTATTTCGATTATGTACCGCTGTGGCACAGCAGCCCCCCCCTGAATCTGGAGTCAGGAAACGTGTTTCCTCACTTATAAATCGAGAGACATTAGACAACTGGCTATATGAAAAGGCCAGATAAGATACTACCAGAAGAATAGCTAACTATTCAATCACAAATCACAAATTTAATATCAATGCACGAAATCAAACATATCGCAATGCCGAAAACAGAACCACAGAGATCTATCCTTATCCAATCACTCAACTCCAGACTACTCAAGAGTCAAAAATTGCCCCAAAGGCAGGAATACCTCTACTCTCCATCGCATACACAATCATCTGCGTCAGTTTCTTATTGCTAATAACGCAGACAGCCTCCGCATTACTCTCCCTCAACAGCCGATACGAAATCGCAACCATATCCGGCCTCCCCTTCGTCTTCGTATCATGAATCACAGCCTGCGGATCCGCATCTAGGATAGCCTGAGATATTTCTCTGCCAAAGTTCTTCTCCGGATGTGGTGTGCTCCAGAAAATGCGTGCCGGGACGCGCTTGGCATATATTACTGGCAAGCAGGGACCAATTCCTGAGCCAGTGGCTACAAGGACAATGTTCTTGAACAGCGGGGCAATTCGTAGAACACCGCAAGCTGGTATGCCACGCACCCATAACTTGGTTGGTGCACGTTGGATCTGGCGGGACGTCCAGTCGCCGGCATTGGAGACGAGGAGGGAGAAGCCCTTCTCATTCGGCTTGGCGATGGTTGCAAAAGCATGCCATTCGATGAGAGGACGCTCTGAAATGCGGACTGCGGTACCAACAACGGGAGTCGTGTAGTCGAAATATAGGCGCGTGGCGTGCTGGGAGAGGGTGTCGGGTCTCACGCTGACTTTGCGAAGACGACCCCAGTTGACAACAATGCTACCTGTGGCGACTACAAGCAGCCAAATACCAGGGCTATGCAGCAGCCCATTGCCGAGGTTGGCCGTTCCACTCCCCTCCCAAGTAAAGAGAACTGTTTGAACCCAGAACATAGCGAGACCTAGCCAGCCAGCGAAACGATGAACCATCTCGAAGTGGTTATGGAACTGGGCACGGAAAGTTGGATGGGCGAGGGCCAAAATAGTCACTAACAATCCAACAAGACCGTAGCTGACGACTAGTGCAGCCAGGCACGATTTTCGTACAGTAGCGGTAATCGTGAAGGCAATGAGCCAGAATGTAGCAGCAACTGCAAATCCGCTGTGGAGACCGCCAATATGGTACACCTTGGCGCAATTCCGTCGAATCCAAATAGGAGCTGAGGTCGGGACTGAACAAGCAATATTGAACAAGAGATTGACGACATAATCCTGGCGAATGAGGACTGAAGCTGCCAGGTTTGATGCTATTGCGGTCGCAAGATGTTCAAGCTGCGGTCCCTCAGGGGCTGCCATCATGTTGATCAATACTATTACGTTCGTAATGAAAACCACAGAGAAAAATCTGCGGTACAGCGAGAAGGTTCGGTGGCGTAAAGCTCTCCAGCCGTGTCTACCCTTCTTCTCGGGGAGTGTGTATTGTTCGAGTGAGATGCTGGACTTGGACATATCGGAATCTGAAATGGGCGATGAGATTATGTCGGTTCTAACCAGTGCCTTTTCAGGTACTGGGATTTCCAAGTCCGCCATTTTCTCACTCGTCCTGGTCGACAAAAGCGATTGTACAGAACACAATAGAGCACTTCGATCGGTTTTGCCATTTGATGTGAGAGGTATGTTTGGGCTCCAGACCCATTTTTCGGGGACGGCGTAGTATGGTTGGTGTGTCTGGACTGTTGCTTTCACCACCATTTCATCGATATTTGATGGCGACGAGTAAAACCCCCATAATACATTGTTGTGGAGTAATGCACATCCTCGGGTGACACCAGGCGTTTTCTGACATGATTTAGAGGACTTTCCAATTTTCTGACTACGAGACTCAAACTTACCTCGATTGCAGCAGAAACGCCATCTAGCTCGACACGGAAGCCCTGCATAGAGAGTCAGATACTAAGCCGCCTGATCTGATAGTATGCAAGTAATACCTTGATCTTCACTTGGTGGTCTATTCGCCCTCTGTGTTCCAAAGTCCCGTCCTCAAGCCACCGTCCTAGGTCCCCAGTGTTGAACATCAACGAGCTGAAGGATTGTAAGTAACTTATAAATGACCAGAAGCAGTTAATCCATACCCATCATTAGCAAATTTGTCTTGCTTGAACTTCTGTGCTGTCAGCTCTGGAAGGTTGACGTAACCTCGTGATACGCAATGGCCGCCAGCCCACATGACACCCACGCTGCCGATTGGAATGGGATTTTCGTCGTCATCTAGAATATACACATTCGTGTTGGGGACTGGTTTTCCGATGGATAAGTCACTACCAGGTATATGTGGCTTCGCGGTATTCACAATAGTCACTTCTGTTGGCCCGCAACAATTGTAAAGCGTGACATATTCTGCCCATTCATCTGCTAATCTGGGGTTCAAACGTCTGTTAATCAAGTCTAATGGGATAATTTAAATCACTGGAAGAAGCTGTACACTCACGATTTAGGACATGGTTCTCCTGCAAGGGCCACAGTTCGGATATTTGGATACTCGCTTCTCCTCAAAGTGGCCAATATCGAAGGTGTTGAAATAATGACCCCCGCCTGGATTGGGTCAGTATAAGGAGAATGTGACATCAAGGGAAAACCTACTCGTTTCAAAACAGCTGACCAATTTGACGTCCTGAGGAGCAAAGTCCCGCCATTTAAAAGTGCCCCAAGAATCTCCCATTGACCTTGGATCGTAAGTTTCTGCGTGGTACTGGGGCAAGGGAAAAATCTTAAGGGAAAGGTTTAAGTTACCCATATCAAATGAGATTGACAGCAGTTGAGGGACATTCGTACCCCGCCCGATACCCAGTGACCCCGGCGAGAGACACAATAGATTCGTGACATTCTGATGGCTCACATCAACGCCCTTTGGCGTACCAGTCGTGCCTAAATAAATCAGTATTTGTCAACTAAGGAAACTGCAGAAACTACCTGATGTAAATATCACATAAGCCCCATCTGATGGAACACTTCTCACATTCGGCCGATCCCACCCGGTTGATGTAATATCACTCAGTGGCGTATCCAGAACGACCACAGTAGCACCTTGTTGGCATGCTTGGACTTTGGGAATGTATCTCTGGAGACAGAGAATGAACGGAGCGCGAGTATTGGCAACAATGTGACTAAGGAGAGTTTCGGGTACCACTCCACCATCAAGTGGAACATATTGGCATCCGCACTTCAAGACGGCCAATATAGCAATGACCATATGGACGGAACGCTGAACAACCAAACACACTTTATGACCTGGGCGTAGGCCGTCACGTATAAGCGTGTTGGCCAAGACATTCGCTGCTCGGTCGAGTTCTTGATAGGTCAGGGTGTGGCCATCATGCTCGACAGCCACATCGTCGGGATATCTGTCAACACAGTCCTCAAAGGCTTTGTGAATAAGGGTGAAGGGAGTCTGTCTGTAGGTTCCACGGCTGAACTTATTAAATCGCTGTTGATCCGCTGGGGATAAAGTCTCCAATCCTTGAAATTGGCAACTCATGACGAATCATTAACCTTATGTTGCAAGTTCTGATGTGCAGATACAACAGCTTGAAATATATGAGAATGGGAAGGAAGACCCCTGGCGCGAGAAAGACTGAGAACAACGATGCTGAGACTTAAGTGAGTTTTGACGTATCTGTCAAAGCGGTTGAACCCAGAATTTATATATTTTTCTTGTACACATTGCGGGCATGGTAAATCCGCCATGCCGTGTACGAGTTAGGACCTGATAAGAAGCACAATACAAACCAGAACCTGTAAGTGATCAGAACAAGCACACGGAATTCCATGGCTTCCAACTTTGGTGATTCCTCCGAAGTCAAGTTTTGATAGGAAGGAGTGGATCAGCCCATGTTGCGGGACGACTTCCTGGGGATGCCTTGATGCCAGACTTCCACTATTTACTTGTTGGAGTAGATCTGTCTTTATTGGGTACTTCCTTGTGTTAAAAGAGGAGAAAATGTAGGGAAATTAGGGTGGGGGTGAAAATGCCTTGGCCCGCTGCTCGCAAGATGAGCTGTGAGGGCTTAGAAATGCTTATGAATTGCAGCTAGTCCACCATTTATTGATGTACCTCGACAAAACAACAGAACGCAGAGAAAATCAGCTGCTAGCATGGAGAACTAGTGCATAAGGATGCATGAGACTAGAGATCGCGTCCATAGACCATGACCAAGCCTGCAGGAATGTGCTGCTGCGATAGGGCCCGTTTTTACGGTACCCGCGGTACAGTAGTGCAGGAACAAGATAATTGAGAGAAGACAGTTGTCCACACAAGAAAGGAAGGAGGCGGGTTTGGTGTGTTGGTCGTAGGAACTTGCATAGCTGCCCTGGGGAGTTAATATATTTTTCTTGGCTGCGTGGTGCGGGGCGCAGTTTACGACTGCCCAGGCGTGCAAGCAGATGTTACGGCGGGTACAACCGACAGAGCTATATTGTCACAACTATGATCTTGATGCACTGGATTCCTTGAAGATGCCGTGACGGTTCGTCTGACGGTAAGTTATGCCGAAAATTTTACGAAATGCCGAGTCAACGAGGTAGCTGACAATATTTAGTTCATCGTAGAGGCTCTGGTGGCGTGGAGTCGGAGAGAGGTGTTGCTCGCGCCGCGTCGAGATGATTGGTGGAAATAAAGAACTGTCAAAAACGAGTACCGGGAGATGATCCTATGAGTGCCAGAGCATGCTCACGGCCCCGTGTCGGATGAACTTGTGGGATTTTCTCTAAGACGGAAGGCTTACGGGGCGCAGGGTCGTGAAAAGAGCCCACCAGGCCTCGGCGGCGGGGAAGCTTTTGGCGACGGCACAAGGTAGAACTACGGAGGTACAAATAAAGGACCCTTCAAGGCCCTATGGAGCCTAGCGTCACCAGAATACGCCACTGAGCGGATCATCAAGTGCTAGAGAGGTTCCGTCGATTTTCGAATGTCTCCGTACATACTTGAATACAGTAGTTGGTCCGTCGACGTTTTCAGCCTTTCGGAGGCAGGCTAAATCCCCCAATACACTAAAATGCCGAGTGGTAGCACCTCAATTTAACCTTAAGTCAACCTTGTTGCTGCCATCATGCACCTCAACCTCATTATCTAAGGGTCAGGCATGATCGCGTTCGCCGATTCGAAAATTTCCTGCTCTTTCCCCGCATGCTTGGCATGTGATGAGGATCTTGCGCCATTTACAAGGAACATCAGAAGCTATCTTGACTTCGGGTTTTGGTACTGAGGGACCTGTTTCGTGTTTACTCGACACCTTCCTAGCTAAGGAGGTGGACGGTGCTGTCCAAGGTGGAACATGCAAGAAGCCGCTCTAGAAGTTTTGTGCATACGGTGTGCTTCTCTGCATAAGTCTTCCCGGAAGTCAGGAGAGACGGAAACCGGCACTTGTAGATCTGGAGATCAAGTTCGAACTTGCGATGAGGCAGCCTCGGCACTTGGTGTTCCCTGCGAGGCTCAGAGTTCATGCCAAGTCCGATATCTGCGTTGCTGCTATTGCGTCAACCTTGCATTGCACTTTGCAATCATTGCGGGCGCTAGTTGTGAGAAAGGGATCGATCTTTCAAAATCTTCTTTCCAAAAGAACGATTCCTGGGAACCAAAGCCTCAAACCTTCCTTTTGCAGTTGCAGTCATAGTTCCCGTGCATATGCGCAATGTGCTCTTTTCTCGAGACAGCCACCCCACGTTCACTTCCAAACTTGCTTCTTTGAAATACTGGGAAATGATCTTCCTCCCTCTTGGAAGATCATTGTGGGCTGGAGCGAACGAATCGCCGATGAGGGTTCGATCATGTAATAATCACTGCGATCATGTTCGTTTGGCTTTGTCTTGCGTGATCTGATTCGAACCCCTCGATATATTTTCCCCCGCTATTTATACTGTAACTATGAAATTCGCAAAATTATTATCTGAATCTTGAAATTTTTATTTTCTCGATTTTTATCTAGCTTGTCATTTCATTCTCTTCTGCAATTTCAAGGTTAAATGATTCTATGTTGTTACCAACGTCCCAATATTTTTATTAAGCGGTTCTTTGTGGCATCATTGACGTCGTTTTTTGCGTGTGTGACCAACTAGGTTACAAACCCGCGAAGTAACTACTGTGCTACTACACAACTAGCATTATCTTTGAAAGCCTATCGTCGCAAGCTTCCTGTATTGGAAGTTTCCAAGTGAGGCAGAGTCTCTGTCTGACGTGGCTGCGGGACTTCCCACCTGCATGTCTTGTCTCGCGTCTCTCGCGTCTCTCCCGTTGACAACCCGCGATTTTGCGTCCCGCATCCCGTTATCTCTTTCCTCTACGATCTGCGAACAGCTACCTCATGCTTTACAGGTTTCACTCGGAGATCCTCTATTCAGAAGGTCAAACTCGGAACCACATGTAAAAACCATCACAGAGAACTTTCACATGAAGTACTGTACATTTTCAATGTCCGAGTATCGAGTTGCAATGGGTAACATTCAAATATTGTTGGAGCGGATCTGCAAACTATTTCAAAGCGAGCGGTAACAAAATCGATACCCAGAATGGCGCAAGCTGACGATATTCTTCTTGTCGTCATTTGGCCAAGGCTCTCGAGGTTTAATCAACTCTGAGCCCAATCTCCTTTAGCAACGGCAGGATTCTCTTTCTAAAGTACTCCAGACCCATCCCAAAATCATAAAAGTTAATCACGACTCCATCAATTCCAGTCTCATACCAGTTCTCTATCATCACGGATCTCCTTGATTGATGACTTGCTACCATGTATGGCGTGTAATTGAGGGTCGATGTCGAAACGCCTGACAAAAGGGAGATCCTCTCCACAACACATCAGGTAATCGAAACCCCACACTTCACTATGAGGCAAACTACTCATCAATGAGAGAATTTTGATCCCTTATTTCAAAATCTCGATTTTAGATCGTGGGCAAACGTATTTCAATACAGCTGTCGTTCTAATTCACGAAAGTAATGATAGCACAAGTTTAGAGTTATCAGACTGCAACTTAATGTATTGAATAGTCTGCAGTAATAATTTGGCTCCTAATACATTCATCCCTAGGCCTTCTACACGCATATTCACGCCAGGTCAAGTATACACTGTCCCAAAATGCAGCAGTGCGTCCAAAGCAAGCAGTATCAAATATCCCCTTTCACCAAGTTCGTAGTACTTTATTCACACTTGACGCTGATCCAAAGACCATCCAAGTGAGGCTTAGAGACTGCATTGCAATTTGGCTCCGTCCGAGGATACCGCTGAGGCCAGATGATGTTGCAAAGGATCCATACAAAGAACTCCAAAACGTAGCCAATGATCGATAGCAGGAATATAAAGAGCAAAGCCTTTAGCATTGCGTGCTCAAGCTTTTCATACCATGTCATCTTGCTTTTCTTGCTTCTCTTGCTTCCAGTCTGGGCCTCCAGATCGCGCTCTGCGTTGTTCTTTGAGCTCTCCGCTTGGGGGGCGATAGCGGTCATCGGAGTCAAAGGTTTCTTCACCTGCTCGATTGGTGGAGGAGTGATGGTGCCGTATGTGATTTGGCTTTCTTCGTCCTTTGCATCGGCAGGAGGAACTGAGAATGCGAGATAAGAGTCCTAGCGGCGGTGTGTAAGTAGAAAGCATATGGAGATGCATATGCGCCTTGTTCAGGGCTTACCTCAGGTACCATGTTACTGTCTGGGGCCATCGTGGTTGATAAGACTTTGCGTCTTGGTGGTGATGTATGGAAGTGTCGTGTTGGAGTTTTTAACGCAGCCATCACCTTTGCAATATCTTTATATAGAATCTGCTGACACCTCTGCGCTAGCCTAAATCGTCTTGTTTACAAATCGTATTCAATTAATCCAGTCGTGTTCAGCCTCTCGATCGAACTCATTGAAGATTCAATCAAGGCATTGAGGTGTAGCTGGACCCTAGGGGGAAAAGATCCGGTCCAAACCTGATTTGTTTCACCCGCTAGCTATCTGGGAAATGCAATTCGCAGAATTAGTGTTTATTGTGTAAATCAATTATGCCGCTGCACTGATTAATCCCACTGATCCTTCAATTCCCACAGCTGTTCCCATTCTATCAAACTCCACAACCATGCATTTACTGCAAGCCAAAATACGAAGATGCTCTGGTACATCATCATCATTCCTCTCAACATATCCTGAGACCCACAAAGTTCCATATGTGATCTCGAACTCGTGTTATCATCTGCCTTGGATCGATTTGCCCCATTGAAAGCCTTGGGCCCAGTCGGACTTGCTTGTGGTCCTTTGCCCGGCTGGTGGTTTGATTTGAAAGCATTGTATGCCACATCATCTTCCTCCTCGTAGCCACTAGAACCGCTAAGAGTTTCTCCGTCTTCGCAAGGGATCAGAAATATCGTGATCTATTATGGAGGTATTGGTCAAATACAGTTGCGCGCTTGGGTGTCGGGTTTTACTTGGGATACGTGAACATCACTGCAGTCAGCCATCATTGCTGGTGGAACTCTGGTCCCGGTATTGTGGCAAGGATTGAGCTTGAAGGCTCCCGCGTTGCGTTTGTGTATGCGAAATGATGTGATGTGCTGGCACGTTAACATGTTGGCGGATATATATCCAGATCCAGCGGAATAGAACATTCATTTGCACGAGACAATTGATTTACTAAATCACTTCAAAAATGAATTTCAGCTGAAAGGTAATAGAATAGAATCCTCGAAGCTAACCACTAAGCCACTTGTTGTGCCCCCCAGGTTTTCTCCTTTCCAGGAATTTGCAAAATTCCCCCTAAACTAAGCGAGCCCCCTAAGAGACGAACTTCAGCTACCCACACACTCCTATCTCGCACTCAACCTGGGTTAAAATTTTAACGATGTCGTTAAATTGCAATTTGCGTAAATTTACATTTCTGGTGTGATTTGTTTTGGGGGGGCAGAGGGACTCCACAATAGGTCATGCTTACATCCGCCCCATGCAATTTAATCTCAATTGTATTTTATACTAGCATTTGTTTTGACTTATGACGAGACACTAGCCTAAAGAAGTCGTGTGAATTGAATATAAGGTGCAGAAATATCAATCACAAAGCCCGTTCCACCAAGATTACCTATCTGGCCAAACATCCCAACTCCCTCATAAAGCCAACAAATTTGTCTATCCTCCATTACTCCACCAACTGCATCTCACAATCTCCTCCAAACACAACTATGGGGGACACAACTATGGATATGGCCATCTTCACGGTCCTCCTCGCCGACGTAAAAACATTCCCATTACCTCTGCTCCATCTACTGACATCATGCGCAGCATGCTTTCAAACAACCAAAGTCGAAGAAGGGCAAAGATAAGACTCAAGCGACAAGATCCTACGGCACGATCGCAGAATCTTCAAATGGTGCCGCACCCCCGACCCCTTCCGAACTCGAGGCCCAAGCAACGAATAAGGCCCGCGGTCCCGTCCCCGATCCCACTTTGGCCGACTTGTGGCCTGGCGGATTGGCCGTGCTGCCTGGCGTCGCTCTCGGTTTACTCATGATATGGTGGACTATCAGGAACTGGGGTCGGCCAATTGATTGCTAGGGATCTAGATTAGTGGGCGGATGAAGAGGGAGCTAGATAGGAGATAGGTGGTCAGATACACAATAGCAATATCATGGCACGAGGTGCACAAAAAATCGTTCTTCCCCTGTTCCGTGACTATGGTAATGCCTTTGACTTTTGTTTCGGGAGCCCTCCCTACCGGCTCCAATAACTCATTGTCTCACAAGCAATTAAAGTGCGTTCACCTTTGTCAGGTCACGAAAAGACTAATTACCATAAACTTCCATTTCATTTCATAGCCCTATTTCCTAACCCCCAAATCCCAAAACTACAACTCATCTACTCTCCTCGAAGACGTCTTTCTCTCTTCATATTATTATCAAGTTTATACTGCATCCACGCGACAAGCCAATAAAACCCAAACAAAGCGAAGATAGCACAGACAGCAAGTACAGATGCTTCCAACTCAGTCAATTTTCCCTCTTCTCTCGTCTCACCCAACGATGTCTTCTTTGTCCGAGCAACCACTTGTGCCTCGAGATCGTTCGGAGTAGGGGCTGCATTAGGGGCGGTGAAGGTACCGTATCCTTTACCTTTTTCGTCGTCTTTGGTTTGGGGTGCGGGTACTTGGGAAGAGGGGATTGTGACTTGCTGGGTATGTGTTAGCAGATGGTTGTTAGAAGGGTAGGGTATATAGGGTTTACCTCGAGGACTGGCTTAGGAGCGCTGGTGGAGTTCATCTTTGCTTTTTGGGGTTTGGTTGTTGTAAGTGTCAAGAGCTGGAATTCCACCGCGAAGTCTTGGTACATGCTCAGTAATGTTGAGGTGTTGAGTTATTGATGTGGATGTCTTGATGAGTCAAGGGTGCGTTGTTGGCCAGAATAGCGGGAAAATATCCAATTCACATGAACACTGCATCACAACATCATTTGACACTAGTCTAGTCACTCAGACCCAAAATAGAAGAACAAGACCGCATGACACATTTTAAAAACCTCGTAGCCTAACAGCTCAACATTCTATCACTCATCCTAAGAATTAGAACCAAATGGTAGTGCTCACAGCCAAATCAACCACAATAAAAATTTAAAAGACGATCAAATCCCATAGACCCCATGTTTATTCCGCTACCCTGTCTCCTAATCCTCAATCCACATAAGTACTCTCCCATTTCCCAACCTTCATTCATCATTCCCCTTCCCCAGAAACCACTTCGATATCCAACCCTCCACTCCCCATCACCTAGGGGCCGAAAACCCAAGTCCACAAGCAATACACGTCATACAGCAACCAACACATAATATCAAGCTCCCTAGACCATCGTTTGAACTTTGTATCTCCTCTTGTGTACGTCTTCCTCCACCTCCATTGCCAGGTGGTACTTGTATTTGGGCTTCGAGTTGGGAAGGTGTTGGGATTGCGGCTGGTGTTTAATAAGGGGTTTGGACCAGGGATGGGTCGGAAGTTGGCGTTTGTGGGGAGGTGGGGGCGAATGTACCGTACGTGTTTGTAGGGATGGGCGAGTAGGCTGGTGGAGGTGTGGAGGCCCTTGAAAGGGGATATTTTTGCTGATGGTTGTGGAGTCAGTAAGAGGAGAAAAGAGATAGAGTAGTGAACTTACTGGGCTGTTATTGGAGGTGGCCATGATCATGTTGGGAAGTGTGGTGTTTGTTCGTGAAATGGGAGATTTGGTCAGGTTTTATAATGATTTAGCCTTCGATTTCGTACTAGATACAGACGGGGATCATGAAGCTAATGCATACAACCGCAGTCATTACGCAACTATTCCCAGTAAATCAGTCACGTCTTAGAACCAAGTCAAAGCACGCCTCAATTTCATCTCAACCATCCCATTCTACATTCCCTAAAAATATACAAAAACCTTTCTCCTTTCCTATTCACCTAATCAAATAACCCCCAAGTTTCCCTCACCCTGAATATCTCCCCAAGCTTGACCCCAAATCAGTTATCAACCCTCAATCCCCCTCCCTTCCCCTCCACCCCCTCAATCCCTCCCCTCAAGCGGAAACAACGCCCCACCAACCAGCCACACAAAACTCACAATCCCCACCATAACCGCAATCAGAAACACAACATAAACAACCGAGTTCATCATGTCTACATTAGCCTGAATAGCCTGCTCCTCGAGTTGGGAAGGAGTAAGAGCTTTCTTTGGAGGGGCTGTGAAGGTGCCGTGGCCTGATTCTTCGTTTGCAGTCTTCGGGATGAGAAGAGACGAGTCGGCGGTTGATGACGATGGTATTTCCAGTGAATATAGGTCAGTAGAGGTGCGGGCAGGAAACCGTAAGAAGAGGTAACTATATATGCCATAGTTGCGCTTGTAAAATCCGATGCTGGTGTTGTTTGTTGAGAAATTGTTGGTGCGTGGATGGAAGATTTGTTGAGAAGTTGATCGAACACGAGGCCAAACGACATTCTAGATTCAATTCACGCAAGCGTAGTTGAAATATATGATCGATTATTAACAAGATTTCATTCACAACTGAACCAAGGTCAAGATACGCGTCAATTTCATCTCAACTCTTCTATTCCGCCATCCCTTAAAAAAATATATAAAGAAACCTTCCCCCTTTCTTATTCACCTATCCCATCTCCTCCCCCATTAACCCCCACAAACCCCCATCCCTTTATTCCCTATTCCCTATTCCCTCCCCTCCAACCGAAACAATCCCCTCCCAATACCCCAAACAACACTCGCAACTCCCACTATAATCGCAATCATTAACACCACAAAAATAACCACGCACAAATCATCCGCCTCAAATAATGCCGTGGACTCGAATTCGGCTTGAGCCTCGAGTTCTGAGGGAGTTGGCGCACTCTTTGGCTTTGGGGCACTCTTTGGTGCCGTGCTTGTGAAGGTACCGTGGCCGTGGCCGTGGCTCGATTCTTCATTTGTAGTTTTAGGGAGGAGAGGAGAAGAGTCGCTTGTGCTTGATTGTTTTGCAAGGCCAGAAGACGTTGATGGTGATGGTGTTTCCTGGTGCTGTTAGTTAGTAGAGGCAGGATATTGCAAGAGGAGGTGAGGTGGAGTAGGCAAGGGTAGGTAGGTACTTACATATGCCATAGTTGCACTTAGAAAGTCCGAGGTTGTTGGTTGAGACATTGCTGGTGCGTAACGTGTAGCTGATGGAGGATTTGTTAAATTGGTGAGAAGTTGATCGAACACAAGACTAAACGACATATGTGGGGAAAGTGTAGACCCTGTTTCTATAAAGACATTCTTGATTCAATTCGCACATGTTCTCTCGACATCACTTAACTGTTGATGGTGGTATGATCCTAGCTAATGAAGGCCTGGGAATCGAACACCCAAAAATGACCTCCTAGACCTAGGTTATAAGGGGAAAATATATTCGAGAGTAGATTTGGTGCTATCACTCACTCGTGACCACAGCAGCCATATCCCCTACCCCTTTAAACCACCAGGTGAACCCACCCCTCATCATCCACCCATCAGTGGTCACCCAGCTAGCTACCCCCTCAAAAGTCTCATAAGCGCCATTGTGTGTTATGGTGAGAAGCCTTAGAGTAAATGCATTCAGCAGTAAGGAATCACATATCTTCCATTATTTTCAAGCCCACGCTTACCCGTCAAGAGTGGACTAACCTGCCTTCCCCGTTTAAGAATGAAGAAGATGAGAACTTGAGAAGCCATATGATATTTCATACTCCAAAACCCCGGGCTCGCGACGTTTAATATCTCCTCTAAATCATATCATGATATCATCAAATCCCATCCCAGCGCAATGCATGCTCCCCTGCCCTCCCTATTAAGATAATTCAATCGATCGGTTCGGCCGTAATCTCATGCTCATTCTCATTTCATAAACCCAATCAATCCCCACTCCTCAAGCCTCCTTACTCCCCCCCCCTCCCCTTCCTCTTCCCAAACACCGTCCCCTTCCTCCCCACCCCATTCACCCCAGCAGCAACACCCTCAGCTCTCGCCCTCTCCTCCGCATACCCCTTCCTCCTCATCGCGCGGCCCTTCTCAATCGTCTCCTGACTCAAATGCCCAAAGCCATTCCGGCGCTTAAAACACGCCTCAATCAGATTATTACAATCCACAAGTCTCCTCGGAATCGTCTGCACGACCTGGAAAATCTCCATCGGATCAGATACATTCTTAATCTCCTGCTCTCCTACCTTGAAAATAGTGAGCGCGATACGGAACAGGGTTTTACTCCCTTCGTAGAAAAAGGAGTCCCAGACGCGGAGCGTGGATTCTATGGGCAGCGTGCCGATGAAGCACGACATGAACCAGGCTGTGGTGCAGAGCGTTATGGGAGGGAGACGCATGCTGGTAGAGGAGGCAGAGGAAGTAGAGCCATCTAGTTCCCCGCCGATCTTGGCCCAGATTTGCGGCATCATTGATTGGACACTCGACATGAGGACGCCGAGATCGACGTTGGCGCCTTCGAGGTTTACTTCGTGCGTGCCGGGCAGGTAGACGCGCGTTATTATGTTGAGCATCCAGAAGGATTTTTCTTCTTCCATGAAGAGCAGTAATAAACCGGCGAGGAAGTTGAGGGATTGGCAGTACCCGATTTTGGGGTTGTAGATGGAGAAGGCTTGCAGGACCCGGCGGAGGGATTGGAGGACGGGCGTTTCGAACTCAGGGATGTTGGGGTAGGAGGAGTGAGAGCCGGGGAGGGGATCCGGTTTGAATTTTATGTTGTCGGGGAATGTGCGGTTGAGATCTCGTTCTATGATTTCGTCGTCTGTTTCCGAGACGCCGCCAGCGGCTGCTTTTCGTATTAAGTCGTCGTAGACACCACGGTGGTTGGAGACCATGGTCGGCCCACCTGCATAGAAGAACCAAGCTGCTCCTCTCCAATCTGGCGGTATCCCTTTCCGTACAAATCGTTTCACTTTTGCTGATTGCGGTGGGAATTTCTGTGGGTTGTCTGTCGGAAGTCCATGGTCTTTGAGTAAAGCAACCCATTTCTTCCGCCGCCGAGCAAGGTACTCGGTATAAGGCCCATTCCAAGCTTCGTACTTCTCCAGTGGGACATGCTGCGTAGCTTTCCTAAAGCCATACCGATCCCTAGTCCCATCACTCGACGGCGGAGCATCTCTCGTTACCGGCCGAACTGGACTCGTGACAGGCCTACTCGGAGCAGGTGCATCAAAATACCCTTCCCGAATCTCTAACCCTTCTTTCCCACTACTACTAGGCGTATCCAGCATCCCTGAGCCAAAAATCGCCGTCGAGTCCCGAATGATATGATTATGACTCGGCACCACAAGAGAATCATTCATCGCCTCCTCTAACCTCGATATTCTCCCCGCCTCAGAGCTCGGTCTCGGTGCATAGCTATCTTCTGCGCCAGAATCCTGGAAGCCGCCTTCATACATCCCAATCGCATCATCCACGCTCATCCCCTCGTCTCGTCCAAATATCGAAGTTGCCGAACTGCTCTTGGTCATCACACTACTCCTTTCCGTCCCACTCGTGCCAAGAAAACTCGAATTCGTAGTCAAAGCAGAGCGAAAACTAGCCCGTACCTCCTCGCTATCGAAACCCGTTGGTCTCGCTATCGGTTCCCGGCGATGCGAGGAGTAATTGCTATCCGGCCTGCCAGCACTTATGCCCCTCACAGCTCTGTAATTCGAATTATTAAGGTTCCGTTGTCGTGAGTATATCGATTCGGCGGATTGGTAGTCTGGGATAGACATCGAGGGGCGTAGGGGTTGTGCTGGTTGGAATGAGGCTACGGAGATGGAGGAGGAGGTCGAGAGGCCTCTGTCTCGTGCTGCCGTTGGCTCGGTTGGCGTGGACTCTTCGTTGTGGGACTGTAGAGGGAAAGTCGATGCGCCGTGTAGTAGGGGCTTGGGTGAATTGTTGCGGCGTCTAATACTGGGTTGGCGGGGCCGTGAGAAGTTGTCCTTGTTGTTTGGGGGGCCTTCGGGTGTTTGCCGTCCGTCTGAGGAACGGGATCTGTAGCCATTATTCAAGGCTCGCAATCTGGACGCTTCTGATGGTCGTTTTTGTGCGTGTTGGGGTGAGGGCGAGGTGAAGGATCTAGGTGTGTCGTTTGGATTGGCGTGGTGTGAAGTGTAGGGTCGTGGGGGATTCGAGGTGGGGTAGTGGAAGGAGTCTTCTCGAGGAGACAGAGGGAGCGGCGGCAGTTGAGGTGCGATTGGAGAGATTGGTGATGGCGGGGCAGATATATTTGAGGATGCGGTTCGAGGGCGGGACGGGTAGAGACTGAATTTCATGTTCCGCTGGCTGCGTTGTCTCCTGACGTGGACATTATTATTCGCATCGCCGACTTCGAGGGACCCATTTGCAGTTCCATAGCCACTGCCACTGCCATTGAGTCCATTTGCCATGCTCATTGTCCCTCAATTCTTTCGCCCGCAGCACCTGGCAGCACCTGGCAGCTTCTCGCCCACGCCGGGACAGGACAGCTCAGGGCTTGGTGTCGGAATCTCGTCTGCCCTGGCCTGCTGTTCTCGGGACATGAAGTAGGATCAGTAGATGCTATTTCCGGCAATTTTTCAAGGGCGGGCTGTCTGTAGATCCAAACTCAGCACAAAAAAACTGCCACAGTCTCAATTGGTGTATTCGAAGATGTAGCCAGTACTTGGGCCTTGCTTTTCCTGCGGTCGTTGTTTATGTTTCGCGGTGGAGCGTTGCAGTGTAGTGTCCAAGCTGAAGCTTTGCCCAGGTCAGGGTGGATATTGGACGTGTGAGCACAAGCAATCTTAAAAGAGATCTGACGTATCAATTTAACCAGGAACAAGCCTGCCGAGGGAAGAGATCGTGACACATCAGAAATCTCTCTAGAATTGGATAGGAATTATTAAATACATAATGCATATGGATTGTTTTGGAATCGTGGTTCTACAGATTATTGAAACTATTGAGGCTTTGTCGTAGAAAAGTGGCAATAGTTCGCGTTCGCGGTTACACACTGCATGGTTCGTCAAGTTCTTGGCGATCTTCTCCATTATTGTCCACGCGCTTTTTCGTCCCGTGTCGCGTCCCGTTCAGTTGGGCACGCGCTATCGAGCCTAGGCCAGGCAAACTTTATCCGCATTATCTGGGGATAAGGTGTGGTCAGTTTGATAGAGTTTATTGTAACTTTGAGGGTCATTATCACGAGGCACAATCTGTAAACATTTACATTCGTTGATTGCCGTGCTTGTGCTTAGTTTTCAAGGTGAGGTGAGATTCTAATCTCCATGTAAGATTCGGGAGAGACATCCCTGCGGTGGGGTCGAGAAAGCGCAAACGAAATTGTTCTGGAAAACAAGGTACCGGTAGGAAAAAAGCGGTTCTCTGCTGGTGCTTGGCTTTGGATTGGTATGGCTTCATTTAATCCCTTCTGGTCTGCTCGTCATTGCATTCTTATCCTCCATGATAAATACCAGAAATCATCCAGACCAGAAAGAACTTCTAGAACTATGCCAGTAGCCCTCAAACCCACAATCTCTCGCCTGTAACGCCATCATAATCATCGTAACCATAAATATCCATCCCTCCTCCCCTCTTCCCCTTCTCCATCCCATCCCATCCCCATCACTTAGCATACTTCTTCGTATACTCCTTCGCCGCCTTATTAAACCCCACCCTATCATTCTTAAAGCTCTCCGCCGCGCTCGTCTCAACCGCATCATCCGGCACCGGCTCCACAAGTAAATTCTGCGTCGCCGTCAACACGCTCATAATCTTACTGGAAGGTTTCCAGGCCTCGGGCTTGAGAATGCCGATGCACATGCTGCCGTGCTCGTCGAAGGTTACGTTTGGGTGCCAGATGCGGGTTTTGAAGGAGATTTTGGGGGGTTTGAAGGGGTATTCGGTGGGGAGGGTTAGGAGGAGGTGGAATTTGCCGCCCTGGGGATTGCATCAGTCATGAAACTTAAACATAGGTATGGAGTAGAAGAGAAGGAGTAAGAGAAGGGCTTACGGCGTAGGGAGAGCCTTCTGGACCGTCCATTACTATGTTCCAGTTGTGGAAGTTGGCTTCGTCGACGAGGCTGACTTTGAGGCCAGCAGGAGGCTCGGCCATTACTTCGCTAAGTTCCTATGTGCATGTCAATACTTGCTACAGTCTCCTAAACGTGCGTGTAGAGGAAAAATACCCTGTAGATTCTCTTTTGGGAGCTCATTGTGGTGGTTGAAGGTCGTGTGGACGTCGAGGTGGGGTAGCTACGGAATAGATATCAGCTTGGTTATGCTGGCAGGAGGAAATGGAAACTTACTTCTTGCAGGCAGGAGCTGTAATAAGTACGGGATCTGGATCTGGATCTGGATCTACAGAGGAGAGTAGATGGCTGTGTTTGTAGGCGTGTGGAATCAATCTTTCTCACGTCACAAAAAGAAGACGGCAGCGGTGGGGTGGGAACCTGGTGGACCCTTGCCTTGGCCTGGTTCTTCTCCGCAATGCCTAGCGGCGAGGCTGTGAATGGCTGTAAGGGGAAATCTGTAAACACGCGAAATGGAATCAGAGGATAGGATGAGAAGGATTCTTAAAGAATGAGGAAATGGGTTTTTAATATAGCAAATTTTATTTGGAAGGCGTTTCAAGTTTGGATCGTCTCACACAAATAACAAAGAGTGACTCTGCGGTGCTGAAACCCTCTGCTGCACCTACACGCCAGGCAGCGTCCAACCTCTCCATTTCCTCTCACAACTCCAAACAGAAAATCATTGGACTCCATAGCATGTATATATTATCTTCTGCAGCAGCCTAACCTCCTAAGCAAAGACTTTTGGATCTATCATACAGCCCGGGTATCCATCCTAAACGCCATCTGCCCATTTCCCAGTTTGTAGCAGTAACCTCACTCTCGCTGTAACACGACGACCAGACCCATTAGTCCCAGCATAACTGTCTTTAGCCATGGGTGCTCACTCAGGAGAATGGTAACGTAGCCTACGAAGGGGATGTAGGCCATGACGCTGCCGATGATGTCTTTGCGCTCGAGGTAGTCTTGGCCTCGGGCGTAGAGCTCCGTGTCGTCTGCGAGGTTGTTGTCGCCTTTTGTGAGGAGTTTTGCTTCTTCTCTGTGGTTTCCAAATGGATTAGCAGATGTCCATTCCCCTTGATTGGAATTGTAATTCCATAGCTAGGAAAAGAGACTCACCCAAGTCCAAACTTCCTAACCACCCGATGCACAATAGGGATATCCTTCCCCTTGACATTGTACACCACAATCTCTCCAACTTTCGTCTCCTCCATCAGATTCCGGTTCCATAGAAATAAGAGGTCTCCTCTTTGGAATGCGGGTTCCATGGATCCGGAGAGCACGACGACGATGGGGGATGGAGAGTCGGAGATTACGGAGAGGCCTTTCCACATCATGAATGCGGTGGAGAGAATTAGACCGAAGTTGAGCAGTTGGGCGGCTGCTTGCCGGGGATTTTGGAGGAAGGAGAGCATGGTGGGAGCTTTTTGGAGGTTTGGAGGTTTGGAGGTTTGAAGGACAGCAGGTATTGATGGCAGAGGTAGCGCGGCCTTTGCGATTTCAAGAATTGAAGCTGGGGCTGGCTTCTTTGCTTCCTGCGGAGGAATCTAAAGCTTGGCGGGGAGGTTGAGAGAGAAGTTGAAACCTGTGTGTAGATTGTCGCGGACAGGTGTGTTCTTGCTGCTTTGGAGTTGTGGACACGATTTGAAGACGCGGAGGAATTGTGCAAGGTTTGTGCAAGGTTTGTGCAATCTGGCCCGAGCTTATGCAGGGTCTTGTGGGGGAAACTTGTGGACGACCATCAACAACCTCATCAAGAAAGATGAAAATTGAGAATTTCTGCCAGCTCTTATATGCAGAATGTGTGCCTCATGGCCGGGCTTTGAATGTTTCTGACAGAATTGAGGGGAGCTTCAATTTCTACTCAATGCCTGGCTCCTCCAGATCACCTCTAGGTCTTCCTCCCTTCCTCCCTCTTACGCAGCTTCCCTGGGCATTCTGCTCGTTCTTTAACATTTTCTCGTTCGTTCTTTCCTTTCTATTTTATCGTTGCTTTTCGGCTTCTCTGTTGATCCAAAAATGCGACCAGACCATGGTCGGGACTCGGGAGGAAACCGCAAGTTGCTCTCTCGCTCCTTCCCCCTCAACCTCAACGGCGCCCACCTTGTTTACTTCTCTCTCGTCCCCGTTCTCTTTCTCTTCTTCAAACATCCGCAACACATCAACTTCTCCGCATCAACACCTGCTACTCGTGTCGATTGCTTCTCAATCTCTCAGTTTTGGTTCTTCCGTTGCATACTTCACCTAGAATCTCTCTACAATCGTTCCACACCTCGTTTTCCCTCTCGAAATGTCTTCCTCTACTGCGCTCCTTCCGAAGAACAAGAAGGATGATCACGTATGCTCCTCTTCTCTCCATCTAACAGCCTGCTCACATGCTCTAGCCCATCTTTCTGCGCGTCTGCCACTCTCCATGGCTCAGCATCGGTCAGAAGTCCCTGGTCGGCCTTCGAAGCCTCACTGCCGCGTACATGGTCGTCAGCTCTGGCATGATCATCGATTACGAACTCAAGAAGAACAAGCACGGATGGTTGACTGCCTTTGAATTCTCCAACATTGCATATGGCTTGTTGACCCTCTACCAAGTCATCGGCGCTGTAAGTGTCTTCTTCCCGCCAACACCACTGCATACTGACTCGTTTGCAGGTCTGGACTTTCATGCACCTCCACTATCCTCACCACAACAGCCAACCTCGCTCCTTCTCCACTCGCCTTCAAAAGGTCTTGTCTCCGCCTCGTCAATCGGAGAACTCCCAGAATCGTCTCTGGTTCAGCATCTTCTACACGGCCGCCACTACCTTTCCACACGTCGCAACCTTCATCCACTGGGCTATCTTGATTCCCAAGCATGAGGCTACTATTCCAGGTTTGCACAATCATCCTACCATGCGTTCCATGCTAACTTCTTGAATCCCCAGCTGATGAGATCCTCGGACATGGCTGGTTCAGAGAGTTCTTCGTCTTCAACAAGTACGCTGTCAGCTCCGCCGTCGCCTTGATGGAGATCTTCGTTTTCAGCAGCATCAGACGTCAAACTGTGAGTTGATATAGCTCGTTTTCTGATACGTGCTAATAGTCTCAGCCTGTCGCCGCTCACGCCGCTGGACTTGCTTTCCTCACCTGGTTGTACGTCGCTTGGGCCTATGTTGGTCATGAAGTCACTGAGAAGTATGCCTACTTCTTCTTTGACCACAAGAAGATTGGCTGGGAGTACACATCCTCTGCCATTGTTGCCTTCGCCTTCTTGAGCAATGCTTGTAAGTTTCAGCCTCGAAGTGTTTGTGGTGCCTGCTGACTTTTCAGGGTTCGCTTTCAATTACGGCGTCACTGCTATTCGTGAGAAGTTGTCCCACAAGAGCGAGCAAAAGAGCTATGGCTACACCACTCTTCCACAGTGACTTCCCCCATGGCACGTGGATGCTGGCGGGTATAGAGGTCTGAACTGTTACTAGATTGATTTGTTGTCTCTGGGGTCCGTCATGAATTTTCTGTCTTCGTTGTCGTGGCGCGTGTTAGGACTTTACTGGAACTTTGGGATGGGCACTTTTGCATTGTTATTTCCTTGTTGAGAGGCTCCTAAGTAGTTTGTTATTCGTAATTTGAGTCCTCCCATACAATCGTCTTGAATTCTTGTGTGTACGCGTAATCCTCACACCATCGGTTCTGTTACATTCTAATTTCAGGCAACCAACTGCACGGCACCCAGCACCTCAACAGCTCAACTCTGTACGATGACCACGACCTGCATTCTTGGGGAAAAGATTCCAAGGTGCCCAATTTCATGATTTTTGAATTTCTGATTGACACTGATATACAATCCATCCCTCATCCCGATCACGCACAGCGCGTCTTGCATCGTGCCCGCAAATCAAAATCCATTGATCTAGTTCACGCTGAGAAATCCCAAAGACCTCGATCGCTGGAGGGGAGCGATGGAACGGCGCGGGCTTTAACGGATAGCAGATCCAGACGAGGAAGAGCCTATGAAAATGTTGAAAAAAGAGCGCTCGGGGTTGGATGTGGATGTAGAAGTGGCGATGGTGGTTGAGGGGTGGAGGATTGAAAATGAGAGGGGGGAAGGGGAGGAGATTGTGGTGAAGAGGGGGAAGGTTGTGAGGGTTTAGTTGGGGTTGGGAAAGAGCAAGAATAATAAGGGGTATGTATGAATTTTCATCTCATCTCATCTCTCTTATTTATCAACTACTAAAATTGAGAAAAGGCTAACTCCCCAACACCCCTCCTCCCGCTGAACTCGAAAATATCCCAAACATTAGATGTACTGGTACTGGTACCGTACGTTTCAAAAGTCCTCTTCTCCGTCAACCAAATCCCACTTCTTCGCTGTGAATTTGCGGACTTTTTTCAGGGGGCTCCCCTGCGTACTTGCGGCGTCACCGCCGAGACGCAGGTTCTCCATACTCTCCTTCAGACCTCTGCTACTTCTACTCTCTTTAAGCGTTCGATTCGATCTGCTTTCGCGTAACGGTAACCTCTGACTTTTGCTAGGGCTTCGGGACCCGAGTTCTCGTCTTAATTGCTGAATCTCTGCTCTAAGACGGTCGTTTTCGGCTTCCAGATCTTCGGCGCCGGAATTGGCATTCTCTTTATCCTCGTCTGGTAGGCTGAGGTCCATGGTTTTTGTCAAAATTGAGAGTTTCCGATCAAGATGCTCGTCATTCCGATCTGCTTCCGCCGCGAAAGAAGCTTTCCACCTCCTCATCTCCTCCTCCATCTTCCCCTCCATTTCAGCGAAAACCTCTTCTCGGACTTGCATCTCCATCTCCAGAATCCGATCAGTCATGGATTCTAAATGTGCTTCGCTCTCAAAACGCCGCTCTTGCTCTTCTTTCAACGCATCCCTCAACCCGTCGATTTCCTCACTCAATCGCGCTATTTCTAGTGCTGCTATCTCCATCGTCTCGCGCTCTGTGTCTGTGGGGCTGGAACGCCCGTGTGCGCGGGGCGAGAAATAGTGAGAGGCGGTGGAGGAGGCGAGGATGGTGGATGTTACGGAGGGGATGCGTGGTACTGTTATTTCGCGGGCTAGGGCGGAGTACCGTAGGATTTGAGAGGTGGCGTTGAAGTCGCCGAGGGGGTCGGCAGTTACTATCATTGTTGCTTTTTGGGGGTTACGATGGCTGGTGTGGGAGGTTGATGTGGAGGTTGAGGGGAAGGAGTTTGAGAAGAGGAGTTCGGTGAGCTTGCATTGGCGGAAGGGGACGAGGTTTGGCTGGGATTTTTGTTAGTGGGGTAATGGGAAAGGGGAGGGGGATGTACTTTTGTGGATGTCCCGAGATCGGATTGCATTTGTAGGCATTGACCTAGGTACATCAAACTCTCGTTGATCTTCCCAGCCTCTTGCAACGTAGCGCCTTGTGTTTTTGCATCTCTTGCTCTCTCACTCCCTGCTAAATCCACAATTGTGAGTGCGCTGCCGCCCCATACACCTGGACTTCGGCTGCGTCGTCGCTTCTTGACTTCTACGCAGAAGAAACCGTGAGAGCGGGAGGATACGCTGTTGGATCCTGTGCCTGCTACACGGCGCTCGTGGAGTCCTGCTTCTAGTACCATTAGCGCGTCTTTCATGGTCCCGCAAATGATCTTGCGTAGGCCGGCTACAACTTTGCGGTCTGGTGATTGTTCCGTTGGTTTGAACAACAGCGGGCGTCGACGGAACTCCTTTGTTGATTTGTTTGGTAGGGCGGGGGTGAGTAGGTCGAAGATTCTGTCGTTGTATACTTCATACATGGAGATCAGAATCGCGTACTCGGCGTGCGGATCAGCGTCTACTGTGACGTTGCTGATATCTGGTAATTGCGGCAGCACCGATGGTCTTTGAAGCAGATGTCGTCTTGGGGTAGGAGGTGGATATGATTCGCCCTTGAATGGAGATTTAGTAAATACGTATTTTCTTGCCTTTGCTATTGTTGACTGCATGTAGGATGGGATATTGCTGAAGGGGGATTTCGACACTGTCGGTTCCAGAATACTATCTTCTGTATTTGAGACCACTCGGATGCTTTTAGGACTTCCTGTAGATGTAGCCCGCAGCGATGGGTACAGCCCCTGCGAGGTGGGGTGAAAGGGGACAGAGGGTATTCGTACCACCATTGGTGTGGGTGCTCGGGAGCTTGCTCTTGATTGTGCTAATGGGTCGCCGAACATTGTGTCGAGGAACATTTGTGCAGACATGACTTGTGCTTCTGATGGATCTGAAGCTGCGATTGTGGCATGGAGTGAGGTTGTCGTGCTTGGGTCGAGGATTTTGTTTGAGATGGAGCGGTAGAGGACATCCAGCGCGAGCTGCGTCAATCCTCGTTGGGACTTTGAACCCAGAATTGTATGAGTCTATCAATTTATTAGCACCAGCTTCTTTCCATCAAAGAATCCAAAATACCTTTCCAGACCCAGTAACACCAAGCGTAGCCAACAATCCATCTCGCCCCTCGCCGCCATTCGGACCCAAAACTCCCTCAACCAGCGGCAGCACACCTGTTCCTCCAAAGAGATCTAGTTGCGAGGCATCCTCTTCAAACACCTTTGTAAATGCAAACTTCTCTACCGCGCGTCGGCGATTGTCATTCGGTGGATTGAGGGTGATATGTGTAGGCGGCGCATCTTCGCTGGGTTCTTCGACTGTCAGAAATCTCTCCGGCGCAGTAACTGTCGGGTATGAATGGTTTGTTGGCGCAGCTGGTCGTAATCGTAGATACACTTGAAAGAGGGCAGCCTGGGATTTGGAGGGGTTGTCCATTTTTTGGGTTCGAGTTGTGGAGTTGATGATGGTCTGTTCGGAAACTTTCTTGGGGTTGAGGATGTTGATAAGTAAACAAGCGAGAGTTTGGTGTTGGCCCGCCGACGAGGAATAGGGGCTAGACTAGATAACGACCATGAAATCGTCGAACTACAAATGAGTGATTATTTATTTCATGATTTGTTTGAGACGTGTAAATCATCGGATTGGTATTCAGTATTGACCTTGTTTTGGAGTCAGAACCAAAGTTCAGAAGAACCTCGAATTGTGCCTTGCGCTGTGCTGCAGTTCTCTTGCACTCGACAGCTTGTTGAAATTTTGCATTTTCTCTCTCTCCTGTATGTACTTAGGTATCTCCTTCGCCGCGGCCTGGGAGGCCGGGTCAAGTGGCAGAAGCATGAAATTGGAGGGAGTCAAGGTAAGGTAGATTTCCTAGTCTGACTTCAAGCAAAAGTTCATGAAAGAACGGCCGTTTACGTTATGGATATATGCTTGATATCTTCGTTTTGCCAACAGTGCGTTTCGTTCCGTTTTATTCAGTCTTCAGAACCCGCTTAGGTGCTATATCCTTGAGTCGAGATTCAGACCATGTTCTTGATGTGGAACGCTTTCAGTGTTGAATATTTGAGCAATTAGGTGTAACCTTTCACCAATCCACAAAGCCTTTTCTCTCATGTGCATACAAGTCTCATATCAGAGGGCGATATTATTGGTTGCAGGCAAATGCCATCATCTCAGCGCAGACAGCCTTTGCCCGCAGGAGTAAGGTCAAGAAAGAGCTTGCTTCGTTTCTTATAAAGAGCCCGAAAGTACGATATTGATCTTCGCCACGAGTCTTCTACAACAGAGTCTTCTATCGTGCCCGTCGCCATGCCGACGCCTAGCCATTTCGACCGTGATCGATGCTCCTTCATCGAGATACCGATGCTATCAAGCACTGCTGTCAAGCCTACTCGACTTACATACGAACAAAGGGACTCGATCTTTGCGGCGGCGTTCTCGGATATCTTGAAGAAGGAGCCTACTGCAGCTGCCGTTTTGGACCGCCTAGCGCAATTTTCCCCTTCCGCTGCTGCAGGCTTCGGGCTGAAGTCGGAGCACCTCAAGGACCTCGCATTCAGGCTCGTATTTCCGAATGCAGAATGCAATACAGATACAGTGCCAACTTATATCACGATAAGTTATCGTTAGGCGCAGACTGTCAAACCCAAACCATAGCATCTCAAAGATAGAGGATTTTCTTCTCTGCCAGTGCCAGAAGTTCTCCAGGCCGCAATCTTTCGTAAGCTCCAGTCCCCAGCAGAAGGTATTTAGTGTGACCAAATATATATTGAGCAAGAGAATGCATCCGAGAGAAACATTTCAATTGGCCTGATGGATCTCATTTACCAAGAAGCGAGATGCGTGGTGATACCTCTTCCCGACGTGGAAATCGATGAAAGGGAACAAGAATTCCTTAAGAGCTTCATACCAGAATACCTCTCTGGGTCTGGGCCAAATAGGCCTGGCCGGCAAGCACTCATTGTTTCGTCGTACATACCGGCACTCTGCGATATCTTTCAAAAGATTTCCAAATCCGAAGGTTCGAAAGGGCTTGGTGCTCGCATGAATTCCGCATGGGACGGCAACATACCCTTTTAATATCATGTGCAAGGGCTCAAACAGTCTTCTGCTGCAATGGGCTTTTTCTACTTGACTTATCTGTACTGGTAATGCAGCGCTCCGCCCGCGGATTGACCGATATTATACCTTTTGGCGTTTTCGATACCCTTCATTCAGACGTTTTCAAAATTGAGGGGTCGGAGGAGAGCGACTTGTTGAGCATTTTCGATGGTTTCCAACAGCTCCACGCTGGAGGAGACCCAAGTCTATCTGAACAAGAACGGAAGAAAAGCGCGATGAGGGACCGGATGTCCATCACCCTAAATGTCACAAAATCTGGCATTGTCTTAACCTCAGAGACGCAATGCTCGCCACAGGCTGACAAGTCTGACTTTGATATTCATGGACATCCTCGTATGCTGCCCTTACTATCAGTGGCAGCGAATGATGCACTAGTTCTGTGCACCACAGGACCTCCGCTCTTACAACAAACGGATGTTGGGCCTGCGCGCTCTCGCTACTCCTGGCTTCGACACTTTGTGTTTGGAGATTCGCCGTCACGCCAGCGAGCATATCTCAAAATTGACACGTCTTCAATCTCTGTGAATCCCAATAATGCAGAAGACTACATCGAACTAGTCCTAGCGAATGTTTCTGGCGAAGTTGGAGAAACTTCAACATCGCGATGGGTTCAGCTGGCTGAAAGGCTGACGGCCGATCAAATTAGAGAACATCAACACGGATTACAAACGTTTCTCTGCCGAAATAACGAGACCCAACGTTTATTCTTTCTTCCCCTGGCATGCGTTCTACAGAACGGCATTCCGTGGATAAGAAGATGTCTCAGTAGCACCTATCACGCATTCCCTGTTGGCACGGAAACCATTGATCTCTATGAGAATTCAGGGCTTCCAAATCTCCAGACTTTCCTGACATCAAAGTACCAAAGTGATACTGTTAACGTTAGAGGAAAAGAAGATATTATCTGCAACTCTACACAGAGAGAGGTATATCAGGCAACAGTACGGCTTATTCTGCGGTTTACGCATTTCGTGCTTTACCGTGGGCTTCCCAGGTCACGGAACTCCGGGTCTCTGAAATATTACTGCCCCTACATTATCACTACAGCCCAGGAAAAGTATATAGCTCTATTGACACCACGAACCGTCAAGTCGCATATGGCAATACCTAAAGTGCTACTTCCCGAAAAATTCTCAGATCTGAATCGAATGTGGTTTTTGGAACCTATTCCAGGCGACGGCCCGTCGGACTATGCCTTGATCGGGAGGCAGCGTTTATTTAGGCCTTCGTTGCTTGGGGAGCTGCATGAGGAGAAGATGGCGAGGGTTTATGGACCGATTGTAGAGGACTCCGGCGGGGAAAGCAAAGAAGACCTAGTTTCCGAAGGCTGAGAAGAACATCCCATCATCCAAGAATGGATTCGATCACCTCAGCTCATCTCAGCCATCATTTGACGTCAGAGTTACGGCGTGAAGTTTGGGCAAAGTCATCTCCAAGCTTCGTTTGTTAGGAGGACCACAATTTTCGACCAAGAGTTCAATTAGAGGCTTTGTATTCGAGATTCACGAAAATCAACTAGAAAGATGCACAGTGTGCGGCACCGTATCTAGCTATTGCCTCCAGTGACGACGTCCCGTCTAGTCATCGGTAACCTCGGCTTTCTATCTTGTCATGATAGCCTGCGTCCAAGTCAGCTTTGTACTCCACGAGTTCTGAAGGGAAAAGTACTCACCTTCCTATACCTTATTACTTCTTCCTCTGGTTTTAGTATAGTATCAAGTAATCTACACTTTATCACCCTGTCGCTCACAATTCCCGTGGCATCTCTCTCAAAATCCATCTCAATCTCACCGCCTCCCCATCCCGCAAAACGTATTTGCCCCTTTTCAATCCCTTCCTCTGTCACAATATTACTGGAATCTTTCATCTCCCACTGCCACTGCAAAAGACAAGCCTCAACACCAGCTGGCGCCGGAAACAAAGAAATCAGCCTGTCCGACTCGCTCTTGATATAAATTTGCCCCAGCGAAGGAAAAATCCCAAACAGACCCCTCAAACGCGGAAGCACATCCCTATACTCCGTATTTGTTTCAGAGCTGCGAACCAGTAACTCGCTGATCCGCAGACACGGATATAGCCAAGCATGCTTCGCCATAATTTCCAGGTTGTAGGTCGATTGCGGATCAAAAAATATATCCCCGCCAGTCAGACTGATCGGTCCTAGTAGCTTGAGTGTAATATCTATGGTCTTTGCGTAGGCGCTGATCCATGGGTGTCTTTCTAGGAGATGAAAGATCGACTTTGTAGATTCTCCGCCTAGGAGAAATCTCCGGTGAGACTGATTTCCTGAAATTGCAGGAATATCCGCGTCAAGAGTTCATCGTGTATTTGCCGGTTTGCAAGAATAAGATTCGGCCGTTTGAGAAACGCGAACCGAATTTTATGAGTCTTGATGCTTAGGTCAGGTAAGGGGAGCGTGAGAAGGGCTTGGAGTCGGTGGAAACGGGAGCTGACTGGTGCTGGAGGAACGGGATCTGAGTTCTGGGATATGTATTTGGTGTCATTTTTATCGATGGTGCATTCTTGAATGAGCACGTCGTAGATGATATTGCGGATCTCGAAGGGGAGGACCAGAAATCCTGGAAATGTAGCGGGGGAAGGGTTGGTGAGGGTAGGACTCCACCATCGCCACCAGCTATTGGGCATTGGGATATTTTCGATTGCTGCCCTATTAAAGTCTTGGGTGGAATGACTGATATACCTCACTCCTATCAAATTAGTACCCGCTTCGAAGAAACAATACAAAGGCTTACATGCGAGATCCTTTTAGTGCGGGCGTGTTCGTGCGAACGAAATCACAATGCCAACTGGTGCTCGGATGATTGAAGGCTCTCGAATTGCGGGAAGAATCTTGTTCCGTTGGGAAGAAGCTGTTCATTTCATCTAAGAGCGAATTTTTCAAGACGGCCATCATCCGCTTCATAAAGGGCGAGGCCTCGTGCGGTTTTGATGTACGACATGCGGGGCTGTGCCCAATAGCAAGGGTTGTGAAACTAGCCAATATCCTGCTGCCTGGTCCATGGCTACTACAGTACTTAACGTCATTGATAATCATGGTTTAATCATTTGATATTGCAAGAATCTAGAAGTTCATTGTCTTGGTCTCACTAGATTTGCATGCCCGAAGCAAGGCAACTGGAATACTTTTCATCATTCCCCCTGAGCTAGCCAGAAGCCCCTGAAATTCAGCGGCCGATGCACTAAGATTTAGCGAGCTCGACTTTCCCCCTTCCCCTTTTCGAAAGCAACACCGCCACTATTCCCGCCATCGAACCGTATAAATGCACGTATGGAATAGTAATGTGCTAGTCCCGGGTCACTTTATATTATTTCATACTAATAGGCTCAAAACATTGCTACAGGCTTGACAATTCCCCGAAATATGCGGCGCCGTATGCTACCCGCATCACTTTACTCAATCTTGTAGTTCTTGAACTCCCGTGTCTTAACGCCCCGAGCAAACATCAAGTCCAGCTCTTCGTATGTTCTTCCCTTTGTCTCTGGGACTTGGTACCAGCACCATATCAAGCATAAAACCGACAATCCGCCTGAATGTGAGATAGATTAGCAACGTCTCCTTTTGCGGGAATGGACAGCAAAAGAATGAAAGGCGTTCTCACCGAAAAAGAACCCCATTTTCCCTCTCATATTCGCCTGATCTGGATTGATCATGTAGGGGATTGCGACTGTCATCACGATGCCAACGAGTGCCTGTGCAGCGGTGGCCACGGCTATGGTCTTGGTTCGGACTTTGGTTGCTGACACCTCGCAGAATATGGTGTAGCAAACGGGACCGATTGAGAGATCAAACACCCCATTCCAGATAATCTAGATTCAAAAGGGTCGATTAGAGACAGAACAGATTTGTGGAAACTGCACAAGGGAGGAGTATAGCCCACCATCAATGTCGATTCTGCCCAAATAATGGCGGGGCGATTTTCGAAGTCGGGCGAGCAATCAAGTATACCAATTAGGAACATGATAATTGTGAGGACCGCCAGACCGATGTTGTAGATTCTTCGTCGTCCGAATTTAGAAATTAGGATCCATGACAAGCATGTGCAGACCCATCCTAGAGCGAGATATCCAACACTCATATCGAATGCTTTCCCTCCATTCAAACCAGCCACTGGCACTGTGAGTATGTCATTTATATTAAGGTGAGGATTTTATCAACTTACGCTGAAAGAAATAGGCTGCATAGCCAACCAAGTAGATTCCACTGAAAACTTGAGTGGTGAAAACAGCGACCGCGATTTCTGTACGGCGTATGTTCACTTTATTGAACACATCAATGTACCTTGATCCAGTCTCGAGTTCATGCTCCAATCTATCAGTCTCAATCATCATGGCCAGTACCAACTTATTGTCGATATTTTTTGACGATAAGCGATTCAGCGCCTTCTCGGCTTCTTCCATCCTGTTGTTTCGAATGAGCCACCACGGTGATTCGGGAGCAAATGGTATGCCAATCAAAATGATGAGAGGCCACAGCCATTGGAGTGCAAATGGGGCGCTGTAAGCCCAATGGGTATCAAGTTGAGAAGTCCCCGCAATGACTCCGTTGGCAAGAAGCTGACCAGTCACAAAACAGAGGTTGATGTAAGACGTCAAGTGTCCGCGTAGCGCAATAGGGCAGACTTCGGATGCGTATGTAGGTGCAATAGTGGTATAAGTTCCCAGAATGAGTCCACCGATGAGTTCGCCAATAAGTAGGACGACGATTGACCGCGTAAAAAATTGCATGAAGATAAATGCTGCTGTCCCGATAACGCAGGCTGCAAACGTCTAAAAAACTTAGTTCGAACGATCCTCCTAGAAACTGAACGCTTCGTACCTTCTTACGACCATACCATTCCATTGGATATCCAGCGGCAAGCGCCCCAAGTACTTGTCCGATAGGATTTCCCATCCCTAAAGCTGTCTGCCAAGGCGCACTTATGATATACGAGTCTTTGTAAAGATACCCGAAGTCTCGTTGAAAAGCTGGGGTAGCGTATAAACTGCCGAGTAACTGAGGGTCGAAAGCGGTCATGATGACCCCAAGTGAGAAGAATGCGGACCACCCGATTGCCGCGGGATACAGTCTACAGCCATCGATGAAGCTCATGTGATGTTCAATCTCCGTGGCAAGACGAGACTCTTCCCCCATATCCTTCTGGGCCACCTCGTGAATCGAGCCATCGTTCTCAGCCTTCCCTGACGTGACATCATGCTCCGACTTCTCCATCTCGATTCAAACCTGGAGTCTGATGTTGAATTATTGTTTGATATCCTTTGGGATACTGAAAGAAGTGAGGACAGAGATGATCTTTATTCGGCTAGGTGATGTGTGAAAACTTCATATCAGGCTAGCAAAGACCACTCATGCAGAAAGTGGAGGATAAATTGATAAGGAACGCGCGATAGTCTTACCACGGATTCGTTTCCCCACACTGGAGTTCCGCAGGGATATCTGCTGCAATGGTACGACAAATCTGGATGTGGAAGGTGACCCCACCTTGTGTTCCCTGCGACCACCCCTTGCCCAGAAGCACCTCAATAGGCTAAATCTTGATTGCTGCTGAATTTAATCACCCATTGGAGAGCCTAGAGTCTGGTGGAGCTCCCTATGGCCTTATTATAGCCTGCAATAAAATAGCTGACACTTTTCGCGTTGCTCAGCGACATGTGTTGTGACCAATTTCAGCGCACCGCCTGACTTAGGTGACACAAGAAAAGAACAAAAAAAGGGGCCTCGCTGCGTAACTGAGTTGGAGTTTGAACTAGGCTTCACACTTGGACTCGAATTTGAATACATTTTACCTTTAAGCGATTATAATTGTTTATCTGTCGATCTCTACCACCAAAAATATTATCACTTGATAGAAAATGAAAAACGGGAGCTTGACATTTTCCTTCGTAGAATTGAGCAATTTTGTAATGCTTGAACAAGATCTAGGCTTTTCCCTCTAATATCATTAGAAAAGCTAAACACTGTGACCTTGGGCTGCAGGATCGTGGTAATGGTGCATTTCTAGCCCTCGTCTTTCGTACCCACACTTCAGGTAGAACCCTTCCTTTTCCGGTCGACAATCAAGAATTGTCTGAGTGCATATTAGCATATTTTGAAAGCAAAAATAGAAGCGAGTTGTTACCTTATAACATCCTGACTGCTCTGCAATGAGATCCAGAGCCTGGATTAGCAGGGTTCCAAATCCCTTTCCCCGTTGGTCCATCGCCACTGATACATCTTCGATATGTCCTTGCTTCCCTAAATTATTTAAACTTTAGGAAATTAGTATTGAAAAATGATACAGGTGACGTTTTTGAGTGTTTGAACGAGAAGGATAGACCTAAACTCACAACTTTACCTCCACAATCAATGTCCCGGTTCCAACAATCTTATCCAGCTTCTCATCTACAATCACCGCCACAAAATACGTGCCGTTACTCCTCTTCATTGCATCGTATCGTTCAATCCACATATCCTCGGTAATATCTCCAATATGGGCCAAGTCACCCAACACCTCCAAGTGTCCATGTTTGAAGTCTGACCGTTGGAGAGGCCGGCATATGAAACCTCGAGGAAGAGCTTCTTTTACTTTCGAAGGTATAAGGCTTTCGGGAAACAGTCTCGAAGGAGAATTTCCTAGGCATGCCATTTCGTTTTATAAATAAGTGTCGTGATGAAGGACGATACACAAGTCGAATTGGAAGAACGAAACCTGGAGCAGAACCCTTGTCAATGGTTATATTCACCCGCTTTAATGGTAGCGGCCCGTACCTTACCTCAAAATATAGCCGGTCGTCGAACAACCTAGATTATTACCTGCATGTGATTTACCCAAGGTGCGCCGTTTGGGATATTATCCTAGCGACGGACGAACGACAAAGCCACGCGTCTGTTCTCCGCCGCCCAAACTTTCAGCTGAGAAGTTCACTTCGTATTGTAGAAAGGCGATATAGAGGACTTTAACTACTTCAAAGGATAAAACCCCGTCATGGCCGGTAATTAAGGGCAAGAGGAGGCGCTTTTGAGATGAAAGTCACTATGCGTTTGGATCTGTGTATCGAAAAACTGCAAAAGTAAAGAAACGAACATCTGTTACGAGATAATATGTAAATTAAAATGTTGATCTCCAGACCTATATTCTCAAATATCAAAAGCCTTTCGCCAGATCGGCCAGGACAGGGAATATGGGCGTTCCGAACCCGGTGACTGGGTCCCAGCCTTCTTTAGCAGCGAACCCGTCTACATTACAACCAGCAGCGCTACCACTGGTGATATCTGTAAAACCTTTATACCCTTTCGAGTACAAGAATGGGTTCAAAAATCCTAATACGGGTTTGCCATGAGAGATGAGGACGTCGTTTACCAAGGCAATAATGCCTGACATGAGTGGAGTAGATGCACTGGTGCCGCTAATAACGCCCTCGGTACCGTTCCAGAAGTAGGCGAAATACTGTCCTTGAGCAGAAATATCAGGGTAGGCTCGTCCTTTTTTATTGTAGAGACCATCGTACAGACCATCAAGACCCTTGACATAGGAGTTGACGACCTTCTCTTGGTATTTGGGCGTGTCGAAATAATTGCTGAATCCCCCGCCACTGGAGTAAATTTCGCGGTAACCTCCATCGGCACCATAGTAGCCAGGTCTAAATGCAACGACTTCTGGTTCAAATTGATGAGTTGCTCCCACCGTGGTGACATATGGACATCCCGACGGGAATAGCGGGACAAATATAGTTGTGTTCTTCCCGTCGTTGCTTAAGCAGGTGTTATTGACACCGACTCCTCGATCACCACTAGCAAACAAGACAGAAACACCTCGTGCACCTAGCTGGGCGAACTGCTTGCACACCCTCTCGGCATATGCTTGTGGAACAGTCTGTTCATCGTCTGCATACGATGTACTGATGACTTGAGGGATGAAGGGCTGACTGAGAATGTAATTGAGCCATACAAAATAGGGCTCGTTTGTGTTTGTTGGGGTACCGAGGTCGGGATTAAAAGGAGGGCTTCCACCAGTAGAATAAGAGAAGACAGGCGTTGGATCACTGATTCCCATGATGGCCTGGACGTCAAGATTTGCTTCTCGGGAAGTCCCCTCAGCAGCTTGCTCAAATGTGAGGGGTCCGTCTTGTACTGGTCCGTCGGCAATGGAGAATTGGGAAAATTTGTAGGCAGCATCTTCGGCTCCCGGCCGATATTTCTCTAAAAATTGCTTGGTGTCTGGTCTAATTGGGATTTCTCCCAGATAGTTGGCAAATGCAACCTTGTTGAACCACGTGGCCTTAGGTTTGTATCCCTTAGTCGAATATAGATTCATGAAACATTCTGGAGTGACCGAGCTGATGTTGCACGCCTTCGATATCGTCTCATTGGAAGGAGGAGTATATCCTGGAGAGATCCAAGGAGGAAACTGAAGGAATTCGGTCTTCTGGCCCGAAGCTCGCATGAATGAGGTCGTAGGCTGTATAGCATCTACATGTTCATGCAGATGAAGAGGTAAGGACCACTTTGAAGTCCGTACTAGACGATCTCCTTCCTCGTGCTCATAGACATGGTACTTCGTATCCAGCAAGCGCTCGGCGGCCTTGATGGGGATTGAAATAGATATCCAATCTTTTGCGGAACTGTAAGAGAGGCCTGTGATCCCATTTTCCGAGAGCCATTCTTGGACCAAGTCCAGTGACTCAGCAGCCGGCTTGACAAGCTCGTCGACATATTCGACGCTCAAGTGTTTACCATAGCGTTCGTGATCGGGATCCGAAACTACCAAGCCCTTTGTAAGCCACGGTAGGTAAGAGAAAGCTGCGGAGAATTTGCATACCTTCGTACAAATGTCGCTCTAGTTCCCCAAACTGGCTTTGCTTCAGACCAATGTTCAAACTGATCGTGGAGCCATCAACAGGTTCCCCTATTTCTCTCCATTTCGGGGGAACAAAATGAGTTTCCTTAACTGAGTATGGCGTGCGAGATCTGATAGGTGAGCTAGTCGCTCCTTGTGCAACGACCAGAATCGACAGCAAGGACGTGAGCTTAAACATAATGATGTTATAGAGGGATCACCTCAATGAGTCAAGATGCCGCCAGAGAAGAAGAAATTGCGAGCTTTTTATATCCCGTTGCAGCTCTTCCACCCACCAACATGGGACGCTCCCTCGGGCTCGTGCGGACCGCCCTTATCAGGTTGCCCATTTTCTGGGCGTTGGGAATTTTCAAGCAATATGACGGTATCCAGATTGGTCCCATGAACCCATCCTATGAGGACGTCTTAAATTGTGCCAAGATAGACCCCACTAGTTGTCGCACTTCCCCGGTCGTTACTTGGCGGCCCGGATTGGAAGGTGACCCAAGAAAATTTACAAGGCAAAATGAAAGCTTGAGGTCGATAAGGAGCCTGGGATCGAGTTCTTAGGTACCAAGCCTGATCTACCTCTGCGGATAAGCAATGGGGCGGATATCTAGGGCTTTTTGGGGCAGCCTCCCCGCAGAGAGTCCCTGAAGTGGCTTCGACCGCCGTTATTTTGCGGTTTACCCCTCACGCCAAGCTGCGGCCTGCATACGACCTGTACTTCCCCATGAGTTTTAGTTTTAATTGCCCCTCAATAATACACGGCGCAAAATATCTCTAGGCTTTATGATCCTACCTCCTAGTGGACAGAAAAAGCGGCACTATTTATTGCGGATTTTGAATGTTCCACTCGGCGGGGCACATTCAAAATTAGTGCCGATTTTTCTGTCCATCGCGAGCCTACTTATCGTAGTAGAAATTTGTATTATGAAGCGTCATTCACGTATTGAAAGTGCTTTGTCCAGTTGGCTGGCCCAGATGCAGCGGTAATCCTCACGAACAAAGGCTCTGAGCTTGGAAAGACAATGGCATTTCTGATCTCTGAAACAAAACGAAGAGCAGAACGACGCATCCCAATCTTCAACCTTTAGGCATGTTTCGCAACTTAATTCCAGCGAAATTTGGGATCGGGAGCCTAAAACATGATACACTTAACGCAGAGCACTTTTCCCTAGAATTGGTTGCAGGCTCTCGAAGACAGAGATTCTACGCGAATAACCTCTCGCAGGTCTTATGTGAGATAGCAAAACTTGAGACGCAGACCAGATTCAGCAAACTCAGACCGTATCAGATCAAGACCATACAATCGCCAATTCCAAGTGCTCAGGACGATGACATTAACCTGAAAAGCATCTTGCTTATATGGTTCGATATTTTCAACTCGGCATTCTTTGGGGGAGGAGTCAGAGATCTTCGAGACAGAATCAAGATCGTGCGACGCGGAGGAGTGAGTTTCATGGCCCGCTTTGGTGAGATAGGAAGCAATGGTCGTTTGCAAATAAACATGACTATCAAACCGAAGATTGGGACGACAGACGAAGAACAACATCTCGCATCGTTACTTCACGAAATGCTCCATGCTTTTTTGTACTACTATACCTGCAGGTGCGTGGCCTGCCGATCGATGGAGCTATCAAAGCCGATGTATGGTGGTGCCGGGCGCGATGGCCACGGTCCAGCATGGGCAAACGCCATGCTAGCCGAAGCACAGTTTCTTCAAGATGAAGTATCCTGGAGGGTCGATGTAGGCCTGGAAAGAAGTGTACGCGCGGAGATGTTGACGAGCAATTGGCAGCCCACGGATGAAGAACTAGCTAAATGGGGTATGCTTAAAGGTGCTTTAGGGGGAGTTATACGACGGCGCAAGGATAGTTTTCAAGATGTACAAACAGATGATCGTGGGAAAATAGCGGATGACCGTAGAAGAGACGACGGGAAACCCATGAACACCCAGAAGAGGCTGGCTTTTAACAGCCATGAACCTTTCGAGGATCCGGAAGCTGCAATTGAGCGATCAATCCGTCGTAAAATCGACGACGATGCCTCGGCGTGGATTTAATAATGTCTTTACTTAATTCCTCCTCTGATTATCCATTCGACGATTACTCAAACTTCCCTAGCTCCAACTCTAGCATGTTTATTGGCATCTTCTGACCAAATATCGCCGCTCTCGCTATCCCATCTCTGCTCGTAATCGGTCATAAGGTTCTCAGGGAACGGACTATTTTCCACGAAGTTCTTAGAGGCCTGGGCTGGAAAGAGGAAGTGAAGTGTACTGTAGACCGCAGTGCTTATCGCAAATCCAGAGAGAAAGCATATATAGTACAAATGAGTGAATCCGATCTGAACAACGACACTTGGCTGAACGCTTGCAACAAAGCCAGGCATTGAAGGAGCAGTCCCAAAAACCCACTTAAAGTGTTAGAAGTCATCCGCGAGAGGAATCCTGGATGGAAGGCCACTTACAGCTACTATAGCTCTCCAATTTACCCCGAAAGTGTACCAATAAATACTGCTCCGATTCCCGACGAATAGGTCATCAACATTGATCTTCCTCTTGTTCACCACAAAGTAAGAAGAGATCATGAGTCCAGTCATTGGACCAAGAAAAACGCTGTAACTACCAAGAACAGCGAGAAAAGTCGTCGCGGTATTGACTAGCTTCCATGGATTGACAGCAATACTCAACAAGGCAGTCAGGTAAGCACCTCTACGGATGTTGATGTATTTAGGAAACGTGGCAGCGAAGTCGAATCCTCCTGAGAGCGCATTTCCAGGAACATTAACTCCAATCTGTGAAATGACTAATGCAGCGCCGGCGAAGAACCCCGCTGCTCTCTCTTTAGAACCACCCTGCTCAATCAAAGTCGTAAAGATATCTGGCAGGTTCCACAATGCACCTCCAAAACGATTTTGAGTCGCCGCCGTTACCAGGATCCCGATAACAGAACAAAGGATGGCGTAGATAGGAAAACTGAATATCTGTCCCATTATCGCATCTTTTGGTTTTCGTGAAAATCTTGCATAGTCATTCTGGTTTAAGATGCCAGCAGCGATAGCTCCAATAGTGCTGATGATTCCATAGGTAATCAACCATCCACTACCAATCCCTTCGGGCGTCTGAGAGCTGAAAATTGTATCGCCGAATCCAGCTGGGCCCATGGTAGCAAGAACCCAGATGAGAAGAACAATCTCGAAGATGAGAATCGTAGCACTTGAAATAAGAAAGAACGCTTTGAGCTTGTGGGGTCGAATCCAAATGACAGGGAGTGAGACCAGCATAAATAAAATGTACGCCACGAACTGGGCAGTTGTCATACCGGTGGACTCGGGCATATGGTTGGGTATACGCGTCTCTAGCGATGGAGAAAGCGCCAGGAGGCAAACGTATAGACACTCTCCCCCGACCCATGCCTGGAAGCCATACCACACTAGTTGTTGTTAGTTCGGCTTAGGCATTATTTAGGGGCCCGATTTCTTACCTAACGAAAGAAGAATTCGATTCCAGATGACAAAGCTGCTGCCATACATTCCCCAGACGTACCTGTTGACGACAGGAAATCCGACATGGTAGTATGCGCCCGGCACAGAGTTGAGGATGACGAAGATTGTTGCCAGAATGTTGCCCACGACGATAGCTAGCACTTGTAAGATAGAGAAGGAGTTTAGGAGAAGGAAGGCGTACAGATTATAGCTTGCCACCAAGTCAAACCAAGAGCAATCAAAGAACTCCCAGTCAAATAGGTCGAAATATTGGAGTTCACGAGGATCCCTTTCATCTGTCAGTATAGATTGTGAATTCGAAATTTCAAGTACCCACAGTAATTGTGAAATGTCCAAAACCCCCAGCTACGACGGCAAGATTCGATCAGTTTGATGTCGTCGTTGATCCATCGCGTAGTCTCTGTCTTAGAAGTAACCTCAAGTTTGGATAAGAACCCCATTCCGACAATTAAGAGTGCCAAAGGAATGAAAAAAAGAGACAAGGAAGAGAAAGGTTCGTGAGTCGTGAAAGGAGTGAGACATAACGACCCCGTTATCGTAGACTTGGCCGATCAATCTCGTTGACGCAGACTCTAGCGTAGACCCCCATCTTTGAACGGTTCCACTGTATCTCCACAGCAACTGAAGCTTATCATCGGTCGGCGCCGATAGTGAATTTAAAGTCACTTAATATTGGTGAATTTCGATTCTAACGACTCAAATGCAATAGTGGGGTGGGTTCTTTCAGAAAACTTCATAAATCCTTCAACGCGAATTGCAGGGGGCTGCAACCTACAACCACCAAGATGTATCGAATAGGAGTCGACGTAGGCGGCACCAACACCGACTGCGCTATTCTTGATATTCAACAATTAAATTCGCCTTCAAGGGGCGTCCTAGTATCCAGCAAAACACCGACAACGGTCGACATTACGAGCGGGATTACCCACGTTGTGGAAGATGTTCTCCAGAAATCCCAAGTCGCGAAGTCAAAAATTATCAGCGTCACAATCGGCACCACGCACTTCGTCAATGCCGTTGTTGAAGCAGACGAGCGGAGGCTGAGCAAAGTGGCCGTGGTTCGACTGTGCGGGCCATCGACGAGACAAATTCCTCCCTTTTCCGATTATCCGGTTGCTTTGAGGAACATCATGCAAGGCCCGGTATATTATCTGGATGGCGGGCTTGAAATTGATGGACGAGAGATCCTCTCACTTGATTTGACCCAGATTACGGAAACAGTGAATGACATCGGCAAGCATGAAATCACGAAAGTTGCCCTGGTCGGCGTCTTCTCGCCACTTGATCATTCAGGAATTCACGAAGAGAGATGCAAAGACCTCATGCTAAAGCAAAATCCCAATTTGGATATTGTGTGTTCTCATTCCATTGGAGGGGTTGGACTGCTTGAAAGAGAAAACGCCACGATATTGAATGCGTCGATTCTAGCAGTAGCAAGACGAACTGTAAACAGCTTCAAAAGGGCTATGAAAAAGCTGCAGCTTTCTTGCCCGCTGTATTTGACACAAAATGATGGCACGCTTACTGGAGCAGACGAGGCTGCCAAGCTTCCCATCAAGACTTTCGCCAGTGGGCCAACGAACAGCATGACTGGTGCAGCATTCCTTGCTGGGTTGGACAAGCCTCGTGTTCCTGGTGACACAGATGCAGCAAGCCAAATTCTGGTGGTCGATATCGGTGGAACCACGACCGATATTTGTGCACTGTTACCATCTGGGTTTCCGAGACAGGCTCCTAATTTCGTTGAAGTTGGTGGCGTGAGGACGGCGTTCTCCATGCCAGATGTGCTTTCCGTTGGGCTTGGTGGGGGAAGTCTAGTCACTGTTGGTGATGACGGCAAAGTCTCTGTTGGGCCTGGCTCAGTGGGCCATTACTTGACGAGTAAAGCTCTCGTATTCGGAGGTGGTGTGAGAACATCGACCGATGTTGTTGTTGCCGCAGGGAAGGAAAAGATTGGAAATCCCGACTTGACGCTGATTCCGGAAGGTGTTGTTCAAGATGCACGGAAAATCATCAAGTCAATTTTGCAGAGAGCGGTTGAAGACATGAAAGTTTCTTCTGCTCCGGTCACTGTGCTTCTCGTTGGTGGCGGATCCATCGTCTACATGGATGAGTTGGAGGGGGTTTCGAAATGCATTATACCTCCCCATCACGATTCAGCGAATGCCGTTGGTGCTGCCATTGCAAAAGTCGCAGGCGAGGTAGATATAATCGAGATACTAGACGGGAGAGACGAAACGGCAGTCGTGAAGGCGGCGAGCGAGAAGGCTGTAGCTGAATCGATCCAGAAGGGCGCTGATCCCGAGGATGTGAAAATTGTGGAAATCGAGAAGATGCCTCTGCAGTACGTGACGAATAAGGCGACTCGGATCAAAGTCAAGACAATTGGAAAACTGCGCACACCGGAATCCAATATCAACATCATGATTTCTCCGGAATCCATTCCACCAGTCGAGGACGAAGATTTAGAGATGCACGAGGAAGCGAAGAAATCCACTCCTGGGGACAGCCATAAGACAATGACCAAGCCTTCGCTCGATATTGACATTCCGTCATACCGGCCAGATGTGAGAGACGAAGTATGGTACGTCTCAGAAGTAGACCTGGAATTTATTGCGTGCGGGACTGGCATTCTCGGAACAGGTGGTGGTGGACCTTCATACCTCGCATACCTTGTTGCGCTTGATGCTCTTCGAAGCGGCGGAAAGGAGAAAATGCGCGTTGTATCGCCAAAGTATCTCCAAGAAAATGATTTAATCTGCTTTGGTTCTTGGTATGGAGCCCCAAGTGTTTCCGGGGAAAGACTCTCCGCTGGAACCGAAATACCGGCTGCAATCGATGCTTTGAATCGGATCCTTGGGATCAACAATTTCCATGCATTGCTTACCGATGAGATCGGTGGTGGTAATGGGTATGCGCTTTCCTGTCAAAATACTGACCAGCACTAATTTGGAACAGGCTTTCGACTTTCCCTACCTGTGTTCACTACGACAGACCCACAGTGGATGGGGATATGATGGGCAGAGCTTACCCCTCAATGGAGCACGGGACGCCGTATGTTTACGGCCATCCAATAACGCCAGTTGCAATGGCAGACGCCAAAGGCAATGTTTCTGTTGTTATGGTCAGCATCACTTCCAGACATTTTGCAGAGAGACATCTAACCTAACTAGAATGCCGAATCAAACGCTCGAGTAGAAAGGATGCTTCGCGCCACATGCATCGAGCTCGGATTGAAAACGTCTGTTGTCGGTCGCCCGCTTTCCGGCGCCGTAATCAAAGAATATGTCATCCCAAACACCATCTCGCAGGCCTGGTACCTCGGCCGAGCTGTTAACCTCGCTCGAAAATCCAAAACAAGCTTCACAAAGGCCATCGTAAGCTGCGCACAATTACAATATCTTGTTCGGTGTACTGACATATATAGTTTGATGTTATGCCTGGAAAAGTACTCTTCGCTGGAAAGATCATTGATGTGAGAAGAGATGTTAGTAAAGGGGGATATACTGTCGGAAGATGCCTCCTTTCGCCTCTTGCTGAAGACGAAATGGAGACTTCTGAAACAACTAGTGTAGAAAAGCGCCACTTGGTGATTCCATTTCAGAACGAGTTCCTCTACGCCGCATACACAGATGAACAGGGTGAGGAAGAAACAGAAATACTGTGCACAGTGCCAGATCTCATCTCCGTCTTAGGAGAGGACGGCGAGGCGATTGGGTCCCAAGAATTGAGATATGGATTAAAAGTGGTAGTCATTGGAATGCCAGCCCACCCGCTTTGGACAAACGACGAACGGGGACTGAAAGTCGGTGGGCCCGAGTACTTCGGTTTGGACATGAAATGGCATAGCATTGGTAAATACGAGAAACCACGGAGCGTAATCGAGGACTTCAGATAGAGGTCCAGCAAATGTAGCAGTGGAATATCAAGACCGGTGATTATTACCCCCACTCACGCGAGTAGGTGATTTCACAGAGACGCATTTTGTGCAAGGGGATTGACAGTCCTACTTGGAACACAGGAAACGGCAAGGGGCAAACGGGGAGGACGAAGCGGCAAATGTTGCCTCGTCGACAACAACAAGAAGTAGTAGGCATTACAAGTATGATGATTTTGAGGCGTGTGAGACCTCAACCAAGTCGTAAGACTCGGCTCAACCACAATGCCCCATTTCTAAATAAAGATCTACCCTATCATCCCCTCACATATCGAGCAGACGTACTATTACCATCAAGGGCAAATCTGTCGATGAACTTGAAAGTTTTCAATCCGCTCTCGAAATCAGAGATAAATTGAGTGACATCGCTCCCAGTAAAGACGCCAGCCGTAGTGGAGATCGCAGCCGCTTTAATAGCCGCAGTTGCGCTGCCCAGAGCTCCGACGGGCTTGCCCCACCTGTAGGCATCGGTGAGTATCTGAAGAGGCCGGCTCGCAGGAAATAATGTAGAGGTACTCCTGTTGGTGAAGAGGGTTTCAGCTCCCGTCGCAACGATAATCCCGTCGAAGACGGAGGCATCGGCTGCGCTGTAAGTCTGGTTGATACCCTTTGCTAGCCTTTCTCCGATGACAGCTACGTTGACACCTGATATCGCGAAACCGGTAGCTAAAGATGCTGCCTGTGTCAGAGAGCCAGCACTGTTCACACTGGCAAGAACGGCAACATTCAGGGTCGCGATGGTCGGGAGCGGATTGCCGAAAATTGTCACGAACTTGGTGCTGTTGTTATTGTAGAATTTTGGATCAGGAGCTGGAGCGGTCATGCCGAGAGCATCAGCAACACGGGTGGCAATATCATTGCTGACTCGATTAAGCTGGATGAGAACATTTGATTTAACGACCTCCGATTGCAGATGGGAAGTCTCGAAGCGGATGGCGTTGATAAGAAATTGTTGCTCGACGGGAATGAGAGAGTTGTAGAATAGTCTAGGCTGCGACCAGACATCAGCGAATGTTGATGAGACCGCTCGAACAAGATTCCCAGTAGCGGTCCGTCCAGGTGCAGTAAAGAAACCCTTTCCAATAGTCTGATTTGCCTGTTTTGGGTGGGCATTATTCAAGGTATTGGGAGAATAAGCAGCCGTGTTGAGATGAATGAAACTTTGTCCAGCACCATCCCTATTATTGTTGTGTACAGGAACTCGAGGCCGGTTTATTGGCAGTTGTTCAAAGTTTGGTCCCCCGTGACGATTTAATTGGGTGTCCAGGTATGAGAAAATTCGGCCTTGAAGTAGAGGGTCCTCGGTAAAGTCGATGCCCCGGACGATGTGACCCGGTTGAAACTATAAATGGTGATGATTAGCACAGCAATATTCCGGCAATGCCCAACGGAAATTACCATCACTTGCTCCGTTTCGGCAAAATAGTTGTGAGGATTCGTGTCTAGCTTCATGCTTCCAAGAAGCGTCACTGGGACGAGCTCTTCTGGTATGATTTTCGTGGGATCCAGAAGATCGAACCCAAAAGACAAGGCATCTTTCTCATCCACTATTTGTACACCGAGTTCCTAAGTGAAACACATTGTCGGTTATTATTTTGTTTATCAGGAAGATCTTTTAGAGGCCATAGGATAAAACTCGAGGTAATGTCTCGGCCTTGTGAGACGTGGATTGGAAGCAAATTTCCGATGGCAAACTTACCCATTCGGGACCGTGCCCAGAAGAGATAGCATCCCAAAGATCTTGTCTGTGGAAGTCGGCATTCTTGCCAGCCAAAACCTGAGCCTCTTCCCAGACCAGACTGGCCTTGCCCTGTTTCGTCTTCCAGTGCCACTTCACGAATTTCGATGATCCATCTTCGGTAACGAATCTGAAGGTGTGAATACCGAAACCGTCCATGTGTCTATAGGACCGAGGAATACCATTGCCAGCCATTGCCCAAAATAATGTATGCAACGAACTAGGCTGCTGGCTGAAGAAGTCCCATGCCGAGTCGTGAGCAGTGGCACCTTGTGGGATTTCTCGGTCTGGAGCAGGTTTCACAGCATGAATAAGGTCGGGAAACAGGATTGCATCTTGGATGAAGAATACTGGGATATTGTTTCCGACAATATCTACCATTAACACAACGTCAGCATATGCTATGAAAATTCTTGAGAACGCTTACCAAAATTCCCCTCGTCACTGCCTTTCGTGTGAGCAAAATCGAGAAGCATTTTTTGATAGAGTTTCGGGGCGTGGCAGGAGAAGGGGGGGGGGTCTCCCTCAATGCAGGGATAAGACATACGTATAAAATCTAGTGGCAAAGCCATGGACATCTCTGGCAGTGTCGGCACTACCCCTGCTTCCAGCAACCGTCGAGAATCGAACGAATACTGGAGTTTGTTTGCCTTCCGTATTCAAAAACGATGCTGCCGTTATATTCGAGTAATCTCCGTAGCTGGTAAAAGTTCCGTGTGCACCTTTTCAAGAAAATCAACAGAGCCCACAGGGAGTACGAGTCGAAGCCTTACCAGCCCCACGAGCATGAACAGCACGCTCGGGAACCTGCTGCATTTTAACAATTTGCCTAGACGGTCGTGGAAGAACCATTTACCCTCTCATGATCAAAGTGTTGAATCTTTTGGCGAAATATGAAATCCTCAAGTAAAGTCGGCCCTCTCTCTCCGGCCTTCAGACTTGCGCTGTCTTGAATTGGCCCACCGGCATCTGTAGTTATAAAAGCATCCGAGTCATTGATAGTGAACTCATTCAAGAATTGGTCGCCGTCGGCTGACTCAAAATCGCGGGCATCAATGGGGGCTGCCGAAACGTCGGATCTTTCTCCCGGATCAGAAGGAGCATCCATGTACGGACATACCGCGTTGGCAATCGAAACTCCTAGAATGAAAAGAAGAGAACGCATTGGAGGGAATGGAAGGCAAGAAAACTTTTAAGGGAAAAGGGTTTTCAAGGAGAGGAGCAATTCTGCACGGTTGTCTGGCAAATTTGAAGATGCTGCATTGTAGGAGAACGGGGGGAAGATACTATCTTATAATCAGCGGACCGTACTAGAGAAAGTTTATGGCGTAATTCCGTTCAATCTAACGAGCCTCCCACCCTAATGGGAAGCTCTCTGCCAGGGGCCTTAGAAGAATGCCTTTTAAATCTCGGTCGAGCTTACACGCAATGCTCACTGTAAAAAAGAAAGTGATACTTCAAAACCCATAATTGGAGAAATTTCAGCCAGGATTATGTTAGAGATAAGACGACGAAGAAGGAAATGGCGTACATGAGATGCTTGATTCATTTAGAACCTGGAAAAGTAACAGGCAACCTGCACATCAACACTGGTCCCCGAGTTGCCTGGCAATTCTTCACCCTGTCACATTGTCTCACCGAGAAAGGAACGCCGAGCGCGGTTTAGATTGAGACGTCCTGCAGGGAAATAATGTTGGTGGAGCATTGGCGGGTACAAGCATCTCACCTACCACACAGGATGCCAGACTGCACTCAAGATTGACCTTGGCCTCGTTGTTGAAAACATATAATGATGGTAGAAGAAAAACATCGAGAGACTTTGACAGCTCACACGAGTAGAGAAGGATTCATGTAATGCCCATAATGGCCCATAGTTCGGTAGGTCGCACTGATTGCCCCTCGCATGCGTAGCATGTGGGAATGCGACTGCATTAAAACCGGTGGTATGAGCACGCTCAGAAATCGCATCGGTTTGAAGATGCAGCAGGCATCCGGTAATCACACGTAGAATGTAATAATGTTTCTCCCATTTGTCCACCAATGCGGGTTCGATGCGCATTTGAAGACTCGTGGGTTCTGTGGGAAGGAGATCGGCAGCCACATGTTACTAGATAACACCCCGAGCAACACAGATCTGGTGCGGCCCGAGCCCGATTTAATTTGTAGAAGTGATGTTGGTTCAGGAGAGGCTCCTGCATTATTCTTTCTAAAATCCATCTATTGCGTTTCCGAGTTCCGGTAGAGGGGTGCGGCTTCCGAAGAGGCAATATGCGGCACATGGTGCCCAAAGTCCGTCCGATAAATGAAGGCCCCGGCGCGGGCCGAATGACTAGCGTCGTCCATTTTTCCATAGCAGCATTCGGAGAAAAATAGCCAATCAGTATTGTACGGTCATGGAAAGCTATCTTATCAATGTGCTTCTCCTGAAACACGGATCGCGACCGCGTTTGTACGAATTCATCTGATGTGATGAGCACACCAAGCTAGCCTCCAGGTTCGGCACATGTCAAGGCTTCCGCGTTTTCACAGACCGACCAAACTGGATAAAGCTGGATGCTTGAGCGTTCGAGAGGATATGCTTGTTTCAAGACTAGAGTTGTAGGTATCGCTCATGAATGCGGTTTCATGGCAGTGATCCTGAAGCACCATACATTTTCCAGTCGCAACATTTTCCATCGCGTTTTTACGTCGCCGTCGAAGCTGAACGAGGCATCTTATTGAAAAGCTATGATACTCTGCGCGCTTCACTGCGAGACTTTTCATATTTCCTTATATTCGTGCAAGTGTGATGTGCGTTGTCGGTTTCATACGAGGCGGAAGGCGGCGTAGGGAGTATGGCTAGTCGCAGCGACGCTATAATCTGAGGAAGCTGGTATGTTGGCAGCATTATTGTGGGGACCGAGAAGAGGCTACCAATGATCGCAATCATTAGCTAAACTCAAGGAAGTCGTGGGGATGGAGGCATTCGATTTTGATTACTTCTACGGCGTCCCTTGAAGGTCAGATGCGTCAGTCAAGCAAGCAACAGCGGGGTATTGGAGTAGTTGCTCTTTGAAGATATAAATACCTCCAATTTTTTAAATGACATCCGTCCTGGTATTTGCCACAGTATCTCAGGGATTGTGGTGCGTGTAGGGAACGATGCGTAGCTTCTTGTGAAGAAAGGAAAGCTTGGGTTGTTTTGATTGCGGGGTAAAGACGCGCGGAAAGGGGTGCCCCGCCACGTGATTTACCTGGACCACCATTTTTGGCTTTTTCGCAAATATTTTTGATGGTTTCAGAAAATTGTTTGAATCGTGAAGTTCGTGCCTTTTTTCCTTCACCTCATTTGACTAGGCCAAAAATCTCTCTTACATTTGTTCTGTCACCAGCCACAGACACAGGCCAACTCATCTTAGCTCAAACCTGTCTATGGAAATCTCTCTCGGAATATTTATTTGGAACGTTTATGTCTTCAAAATGAAATACTGGACTTTTTGAATAAGAATAATCGAGGCGGAAAGATAAGCCTCTTACCTTTCTCCTAACAAGGGTACGCTTTAAGCAGATATGGGAATCACGTAAAACTATGATTATAAATGTCGCAGGTACGACCAAGCCTGTAAGCTTCCCCTAAAGAGCTCTGAAATCCCCTGAAAACTTAGTGCTTACTTTGTTGATGCAGCAAGACCGCCGGCACTTCAACAATGGCGACCAAGTCCATTTTAGCGCATAACTATAGCGTATTCTAGGGCGTGCTTGCTGTAATTCTAGCGGCTTTAGGGCTTGTGAGCACAGACATGCCCTCTTGATACATAAAGAAAGCGGCACTAATTCTGAACGTGCCACGCCGAGTAGGACATTCAAATTAGGCAATAATTAGTGCCGCTTTTTCTGTCCACCACGAGATGCCCTAATGTCAAAAACTTTTGACCGCGGCCGTCGCATATGCTCTCTGAACCTTGATTATTTATATTGGACTTCCTAACGACAAGACTATGGACTCGATTTCGAACCTCAAATTGCCTGTGGACGATTTCGCTTTGAATGAAGCAGTGCCCGAAGATTTCGATGCACTTGCTAAGCTACAAGCCATGGCACTTTCTACCGACCCTCTCTTCAATATTGCTATGAAAGATGTAACACAGGACAACTTTAAAAGCTTTGTACGGCAGTTACTTCAAGCAAGGCTCCAGCATCCGAAAGCAAAAACATACAAAATCTCGGAGACAGCTACAGGGTGTGCCATCTCCCCAGGGTCCTGACCCAGACTTCTGTGCGGCACTGATTCTCACGGCCTAGGAAAATCGACTCATACTTCATATTCCATCCTCCTCATGTCTGGACTAAAGATGAGCTTGCTCGACCGAAGACACATCCGGCTCTTCCGGATGGCTGTGTTCGGGAAATAGCTGAGTTCGTATAGCGAGACATCTCCACGTTGCGGTCGAAAAATGGCTTTAACCCCGAGAAAGACTATTGTGAGTTTTCGCAAGTCTTTTCCCTCGCTCGAAATCATCTTTTCTGACGGGCAATAATAGGCGGCATGGCGTTGGGTACTCTTCCAGAATATCAAGGGAAAGGGTTTGCGAGGCAGCTGGTGCAGATCGCAGTCGACTTACAAGATCGCGAACAGAGGATGTATTATGCAGTTATGAGACCTGCTGCATGGAAGTTATATGAGAATTTGGGATTCGAGGATTCGAGGATTTGGAGATTGATCTAAGACCGTGGGGAGGTCAGGTGGACAAGACGAAATCGATGATAAGACGCCCTAGATTATTAAACCAAAGTAAATAGTAGACATGAGATTGGATCGTGATAAGAACTTATTGAAGAATAAATTCAAACAAAGCATGGATCAAGGCATGCGGACGAGGGACCCGGAGAAAAGGATTGGCAAGGTGTTTGGCTAGAATTCAGCAGAATAGCGCTCCCCGGGCAGATAGATGGCCATCCAACACCCTATTTCTCTAATCCACTGTATCTGAAGCACTTGTTTGAGTACCTCCTCTAGCTCCATCAACGCGCAGTCCCCAACTTGTTCCTTCCCAGAAGGATTTCACAGCTTCTCCAAATAACAACCCCGCTTTCGACAAATCCCCAAGTTCAACTGCTGCAAAAGTGAGCCCCAGAAGCCCAACACTCTTCTCTATCTCTTTTTCCACCTCTTTAGTGGCAGCAAAAACGTCTCCTGGAATTGTGAAGTAAAATGACTCCAACCAAAAGTTTCCAAAGACTCAAAACAATTTCGTAACTTGAGAGTTGTGATAATGTATAATTCCCAAATAACATGAACTAGAAGGTGAAAATACTTAGGTTCAATAACATTGGAAGAGAGTGATTTTGCATGGTTGAGAACCTGAGAAGAGTTGATGCTGAGGTAATGGTGCCGGCCTGGGATCAAAACGCCTTAGTCTCGGGGTGATCTACTATATACCTGAGCTCATGCTTTTTGTTTTCAAGATTAGGTATAACAAGTTTTGCGACACCTCATGTTGTTGAGGGTGCATGGATTCACATTTTTACTGTTGGAAACCACTGCTAGCTACCAAGAGATAGGCAAAGAGACAGACCGGAGAGGACCGTGTAATATTGTTTCGATGGCTCACCAGTTGATGGTCTCTGGAGCCATGTATTGGTTAGTATTTGCGGTGGGAGTAATTTTCGAGCCGGGGTAGTATGACACCTTGCCACTCGAGCTGCCTATCTCGACTGTAGGCTTCGGGCTGCGATATTTAGAGTAGAGTATTAGACTAATATCGCCTTTCATTTCTGTTATCAAACTTGAAAGCTCGAGATGCAAGTTAGATGACGTTTAAATAGTAACGAAGCAAAATTTACGCACGTGATGGGGTATTTTAGCCAAAAAGGAGAAGATCTTCCCTCCGACACTCGCCATCGGCCAAATGCTCGCCGAAATCAGCGACTTCAACCTCAACACCAGATCTTTTCGGACCGTTTGGATGCATGGTTACATCCCCTCATCCCACTACAACGAGGGGCTACATGACATCACTGCATACCCCATGCCACACGCGGGGAGGCTACGCCTTTTGCGGGCTCACTACAACCCTGATTGACAGGTACTACTGCTGCTACTCCGCAGATTGACATAAGAAGTCCCGAAGCTTCGCTAGTCAACGACAAAATTCTCGCAGAAATCTCCCACGAGTTCTGGAAAACCCCTAGGTCTTCTACGCCGCAGAAAGGTTTTCGACTCAGGATGAAAATACGAGTCATCAACTGAAAGACCTCTCGGGCCTTTTCCATCTCCTGAACCATATCCAGCATATGCTCATTGTTGAGCCTCCCCCTAGCTGCTACTATATGCCGTGTATCCATGAAAGCAGGTGTTGATCTGCGGGGTTTCTAGGTTCCAACGCGGAGCAGACATTATACCAAATGGCGGGGTTCCTCTACTCCTGGACAAGTTTGCCAGGCTGCTTGCCATTCTCCTATATTAGCTTCCTCTTTCCTTCTCTCCTCAGTCTCTGGTTCTGGAGCTCACTCTTCTTCCTACTTCACACTTGCTACCAGGTGTTCTGGCAACGAGACAAGATGGCAGGCAGGACAGCTTTTGCCGTGGGCAACTTCTTGCTCGCACTTAGCGCAGTAGAAGCACAAAGCTCGACATCAAACCCAGGTCCAATTTTCACAATTCCACCTGCTCCCGAAGGAGGTATGCCAGTGATTCCAAACATCCTCGATCCAGAGGCTGTCAATCCACAAGCCGTTTGCCCCGGCTACAAAGCCTCGAGTGTGGCGACAACGTCATACGGGCTGACAGCGCAACTCAGCATTGCGGGCGCAGCTTGCAATTTATATGGCACAGACATCGATGCTTTGAGTCTTAAAGTCGAATACCAATCCTCCGATCGCCTCCATGTCGAAATAACCCCGACCCACGTTGATCAATCGAACTCGAGTTGGTATATTCTGCCAGAATTACTTGTACCAAAGCCCACTATCGACAGCAACGCGAAGTCAACTCCGGACAACGACTTGAGCTTCAGTTGGAGCAACGATCCTACGTTTTCTTTCACAGTCATTCGCACGTCGACTGGCGAAACACTATTCTCGACAGCGGGTACAAAATTGGTCTATGAAAACCAGTTCATTGAGTTCGGAAGTTCTTTGCCCGAAAATTATAACTTGTACGGATTGGGAGAGACTATCCATGGCTTTCGCCTGGGAAACAACTTCACAAAGACCTTCTGGGCGGCAGACGCTGGTGATCCAATCGATTACAATATCTATGGCGACCACGCGTTCTACCTGGATACACGTTATTACAAAGTCGATTCGGATAGTGGCAACTTGACTTACGTTGCGAATGTCACAGATACCACTGCAGACGATGACTATGTTTCACATTCCCATGGAGTCTTTTTGCGAAATGCACACGGCCAAGAAGTCTTACTTCAACCATCTAATATTACCTGGAGAACTCTAGGCGGAAGCATTGACCTCTATTTTTATGCTGGTCCAACCCAAGAAAAAGTTACCACGGCGTATCAAATGAGCACCGTGGGACTTCCCGCAATGCAGCAATACTTCACATTTGGATACCACCAGTGCAGGTGGGGATACGCAAACTGGTCTGAACTGCAGGATGTTGTTGACAACTTTGCGAAATTTGGAATTCCGCTGGAAAATATCTGGTAAGCGCCCCACCTTCGTAACTTCTCTGATACTTGGGGCTCAGCTGACCATTCTAAACCAGGACCGACATCGACTACATGAAGCAGTACAGAGACTTCGAGAACGACCCAAATACCTTCGATTATGAAGAAGGTGCAAAGTTTTTGTCCGGAATCCACGAGAATGGGCAGCACTACATTCCCATTGTCGATTCCGCCATCTATATTCCAGATCCCTCAAATGCAAGTGACGCATATCCTATTTTTGACCGTGGCAAAGATGTCGACGCTTTCATGTTGAACCCCGACGGAAGCTTGTATGTTGGTCAGGTCTGGCCAGGTTTCACTGTATTTCCTGATTGGATTGGTTCCGCTCTCAACGGAACTGGTGCATTTGACTGGTGGAAAAATGAGATGAGCACCTGGCACCAAAATATCTCTTTCGACGGTATCTGGATTGACATGAGCGAAGTCTCTTCTTTCTGTGTTGGCTCTTGCGGCAGTGCCAACCGTACAAACTCACTTGCAAAACGACAGGAGCTTTTTAATTATCCCGAAGGCTTCATGAAAACAAACGCGTCCGACTACGCTTCTATTTCGGCCGCATCTATAAGCGCGTCTTCTGCGTCGGTCGCTTCTGCTGCTTCTGCGGGTTCTACCTCTACTTCTGCCACGACCACTTCTTTTGTTAGGACGACTCCGACACCAGGTGTTCGGGATGTCAATTATCCTCCATACGTCATTAATAACGTTCAAGGAGATCTCGCGGGCCACGCCGTCAGTCCGAATGCCACTCACCATGGTAAGTTGACAGCTGTATATTTATAATGTGCCCTTCGCTAACATCCTTCTCTCTATAGGGGGCACCCAAGAGTATGATTACCACAATCTATTTGGCTACCAAATTTTGAATGCAACCTACCACGCTCTCCTTGGAGTCTTCCCTACCAAGCGTCCGTTCATCATTGGCCGTTCAACCTTTGCCGGATCAGGAAGATGGGCCGGCCACTGGGGCGGTGACAACGCCTCGCTCTGGGCCTTTATGTTTTTCTCCATCCCACAAGCACTCTCTTTCTCATTGTTTGGTATCCCAATGTTTGGTGTCGATACCTGTGGTTTCAACGGCAACACCGATGAAGAGCTCTGTAATCGATGGATGCAGCTCAGTGCTTTCTTCCCATTTTATCGTAACCACAACACCATTGGCGCACTTTCACAAGAGCCATATCGATGGGCTTCAGTAATCGAAGCCAGCAAGGTCGCCATGAACATTCGATATTCGCTCCTTCCGTATATATACACGAGTTTCTTCTTATCCCATTCGACCGGAAGTACAATGATGAGGGCCCTTTCTTGGGAGGTATGTCTAATTCAAGCAAGCCCCAGGTGCTTATCGATTCTGACATTTTGTAGTTCCCGAATGAACCCCGTCTTTCTGCTGCTGACACCCAGTTCCTGCTTGGCGGAAGCCTAATGGTGACTCCTGTGCTTGCCCAAGGAGCAACATCTGTCAACGGTGTCTTCCCTGGCGTTGGTTCTGGAGAAGTCTGGTATGACTGGTACAACCAAACCGCAGTCTCAGCTGGTCCTGGTCAGAATGTCACCATCGATGCTCCATTGGGCCACATTCCGGTCTACATTCGCGGCGGAAGCGTTTTGCCAACTCAAGAGCCGGGCATGACAATCAAGGCGTCTCGCTCTAATCCATGGGGCATTATCGCCGCAACTGATCTTGAGGGGACTGCGAGCGGTCAGCTGTACGTTGATGACGGAGAGAGTCTGGTGCAGAATTCCACGCTGTGGGTGGATGTAAGTCTCATTTCTAAAGTCTCCTGTTACTCCATTTTGCGCCCTACCATGGACTAACTCCATTTAGTTCTCACTGAAAGACTCTACCCTGGAAATCTCAGGTGATGGGAGCTACAAGGACACTAACCCTCTGGCAAACGTCACAATTCTTGGTGTTCCTACCTCGGTCACGAAAGTCACTCTCAATGGCGCTAGCATTTCTAGCGGATGGACTTACAACTCCACAAGCAAGGTTCTTGATATCAAAGGCTTGAGTAACTCGACCTCTGGTGGTGCTTGGAGCAAAGACTTGGTGTTGAAATGGAGTTGAACGGTGATCGTGTAGATGACGCATACTCGAGAACAAGAGCGATTTATGAAGAATACGTTATGAACTTAATAAATAGACTAGTATTGAAAATATGGGTATTTTATCCACGTTCTAAAGTTTCACGCTGAGTCTCTGAATAATTGTTTTCTGAATGCGGAAATAATTAGCGCGGTAAAGCATTGGCAGCTGAGACTGAAACAACAACGGCGCCAATCGCCTTATCTCTCGAAAGCCACATAGTTTTATTAGGCCGCTAGTCATGCCTCAAATAGCGCAGAGTTTCCATTTCTCTTCAAAACCACTACGTATCGTAATGCCGCCGATCTTGGGCCTGCGTTGCAGGCTGTGGGGTATTTTCCGGTGGCCTTTCAATAGAGCTCTGGTATTCGGTATCAATCTCATTGCGAGAATCAAAACACTCTATGTACTGTCTTCTTGTTGCGCAAATGACTGGATTGCAGAATAACTAATTAGAAAGGTGAAGGGACTCGCGTTTTCATACAAGCCCCTAGGCCTTAACGAAACACGCCTGCTTACTATCCATCCTCCTCTTACCAGCCACCCCAGAGAGCCAATACGCTGTTCGCTTAATCATGTTTCTCTCGACAGGACCCCTGAGTATGATCGCTGGTCGAAGCAGGCGGATCCAAATCTGCGACTGTACATGAAATCCCGCGCGTGGCTAGCACACACTAAGGCGAAGAACGATGACAACCAGGACTCGAAGACGCCATGGGCACGTTATACCTGGGGAGATTACATGGCTTTATCTTACCCATGGGGCTCTGGTGACCACAAGCGTAACATAATCATGAACGGACGATGCATCTCTGTTAATGAAAATCTCGAGTCAGCACTACGCTCGTCGCGATTAATTCTAGGGAACAAGGATTTCGAGTTCAACATTCGCCTCTGGGTTGATGCGCTGTGGATCGACCAGGACAATATTGCTGAACGAGGCAGAGAGGTTCGACGTATGAGAGAGATCTACGGCGATTCGTTGGGTATCATTGTTGATGTCGGCATGCAGTCCGAGGGCAGTGATCTGGCCATGGATCTCATCAATAAAATTGCTAAAAACTTAAGCAGTAGGTTTAACTACCGCTCTGAGTTATTGAAGGTTGCTTTCGCGGGCGAGACTGATGCGGACACTGGGCAGTTTCGACTAGCTTTAGTTGCGCTCTTTAGTTTCTTCTGCAGACCATATTGGTCCCGGATGTGGATCGTGCAAGAACTGGCAATGGGGCAAGACCAACTGGTCTGTTGCGGGAGCCGTTGTATTCCTCTGCGGGATGTGCGTCAAGCTCTTAAATTGTTGGTCTTGGAAGCTGGTATCTTGGGCATGATCGTGCCTGAAAATACGATTCCCCAAAGTGACAGCAAGGAAGAAGAAGCCTTTCAAGGTGCAATTTCAGTTTTGTGGTGGATAGGAAGGTTGAGAGAATCAATTCTGGTATCTAGGGACGAAATTTCTTGGACTTATACGCAGCTGCGGTCCCCGATACTCAGTCTTGCGCAATACTCGTCGGCGACAGATCCCCGCGATAAAGTCTATGGTCTACTTGGACTTCTGCCTACAGAGCTAGTTAGAAAGATCGACCGAGGGGAGCAAAATTATGTTTTGTCCACAGAAGAGGTCTTCACCAATTTTAGCAAAGCTATCATCGAGTTCACAGGGGATCTTGACGCGATTTATGCAGGGACTCACAAACGCGAAGCCCCACCGAATCTAAGTATCCCTTCGTGGGCCACGGACTGGACGGTAAAACCAGGACGAACATCAGGGACCGACAACTCACTGGAGTGGTATTTCGGCTGCGAGGTAGACGACGAAGTTACAGTGGTTCCTGAGACGACCGTCGAAGCATGGACGACTGGATCTAGTCTGGCCAGATCCGATCGTCATCGAAAAGGGCTTATAAAGTTCTCAAATGATGATAGATTATTGACCTGTCACGGCTTTTATATCGGAGAGATAGAGGGCGTGGCTCCGGAACTCCTGGCAACTTCCCCAACCGAACCAACTTCCATGGTGTTCCCCAAAGAGAGGCCCTCACCGTACGGCGGTACCCACGAAACAGGAAAAGCTCTCCTGCGTACTCTTCTCCTCGATCCTCTTGGGGACCAGGCGAACAAGTCTATAATTTTTCAAATACCGTGGTTTGGCCCTACAGCAGATTCGGATGCAGAGAACGGCACATGTACTTTCGGAGCCGAAGACGTAAAGTATTTTACAAATATGAGGGAGCAAGGATGGGACACCACCCTCTTAGGCGGTAATTTCTTCGTGTTCGAACTGTTTCGTCGTCGAAATGGTAGATTTCCAGTTGGAAACCGCCCTTTCAAAGACTTTTTTCCGTCTGATATTCCCCCAGCACCCGGGAAACTGGAGGCTACAATATTTGATTCTGTGTCGGCAAATATGATGGGGCGTCGATTGGTGACCACTATCAGTGGTCACTGTGGGCTGGCACCAGCTGCTGTCATTCCGGGTGATCGGGTTTATATACTGTTCGGAAGTAGCATGCCTGTCATACTACGTCTTGATCTAGAGACTGGGTTTTACGAGGTCGTTGCAGAATGCTACCTGGAAGGATTTATGAAGGGGGAGGCAATTGACGGACCAGATGCTGGAAAGTATGAACTGCAGGAAATCACTCTTCATTGAAAGAACCTAGTTGGCCTAGATTCAACTCCTACACCTATTTTTTCATATCGTGTTTTCTTCCGCTTGCAGTTCATTGGGCGATTGAGTGTTGAATAAGACCCGCGAAAAAAGCCTCAAGATCCAAGAGGAAGCACTGAGCCAAGAAAGAGCGCCAGAATCTGAGCATGGTTCTGGCGCGTTATAATAACCGCCTTGCTCACAAAAATTAGAGTAAAGTTCTCTTCCACAATTCCTCCTCTTCCTCAATCGACCTCTTGATATTTTCCTTCATCTTCCATCCATGTCCCTCTCCTTCAAAAACCACCAGCTTCACATCAACCCCATTCTTCATCAGAGCCTTCTCCATCTCCAACGCCTGCTCAACCGGCACAACTGGATCATCTGCTCCTTGCAGCAGAGTCAAAGGCTTCTTAATCCTATCAGCCATAAAAATCGGACTCCTGTCACGAAAGATCTTCTCTCTCTCCTCCACTGCCGTATCTGCGGGAAACATCAAGTCAAAGAGCGTATGTGCCTCGAATTTATGCGAAACTTTCAGCAACATCTTCAGATCCGAGATACCGAATAGACTACACCCAGCAGCAAAGACATCAGGATATGTAGCCAGTGCTCGGAGAACTGTATATCCACCTGCGCTGCGACCCCGGATGCCAACTTTCTTACCGTCAGCGAGACCTTGCGCGTCTAGGTAGTCAATACATGAGAGGGTATCTTCGACTTCCTTTATGCCCCAGCCATACTTCAACTCATCACGATAAGCACGTCCATAACCGGTGGATCCAGCATGGTTGACGTGGCAGTAGGCATACCCGCGTGAAGTGAAATATTGTGTCTCAAGATCCAAACTAGGCGGAATATGATGTACAGGCCCGCCATGGATGGAGATTATGAGTGGAGGCTTTGCAGCAGGCGGAGACTTGAAGGCGGGATTCTTGGGTGGAACGAATACAGCATGCGAAAGAGTGCCTAGGTTTGTACCGTGGGTGCGAGGAAAGCTGATCTGGACAGATTCGGAGAAAATGGAAGCTGGGAGATCGATATCTGCTGAAGTCTTGAGTAACCTCTTCTCATTTGGTTTGTTGATATCGACAAGGTAGACTCCCTTGGATGTTGTTGTTGTTCCGCCGATGACTGCAAACTCTGTGTCTGATACTCTCTTGACGCCACAGAACGCTATTTCGACGAGACCGAGATCCAGCTCAATGGCCTCTTTCTTGGGGAGATCGTAAAGTAACAAACCGCTTGCACCATTTTTGTCAAAACCAAGAACAAGCTTGTTATTGCTCAATGGTGCATACGTGGCGCTGAAACTGTTAGCAAGACCTTTGATTTCGACATGGATGATCCTTACTTGCCGACTCTGACTTGTCTCGCCCCAACATCCACTTTCTCATATCCCTTGAGATGAATATGCTCCACTTTCTCCGTCTCAAAATCATACCGATACAACTGCCAAAAGCCCGTCGGATCATTCTCGAACAACAACGAGCCATCAAAATGCCATCTTGGCTGGCAAACCGACTCTAACCCCGCTTTTCCAGCTATATACTTAATATTCCGGACCTCGGCCTCGTGCCAATCACCAACATAGACTTCACTGCCGGTCCAAGGCATATCAGGATTGACCCACTGCATCCAAGCAACCCTCTTCCCATCAGGACTAAACCGCGGATGCGAATAAAAATCCGCTCCCGAAACAACAATCTTCGTGATCTTTGTCCTGGAATCAATCGCCACGATCGTATTCAAAACCTCGCCATCCTCACGATGGAATTCTTGCACAGCTAGGATCCAGTGCGGTTCTGTAGAGGAGACATCGAAATCCGCATACCGCAATGTAGGATCACCTGAAATGATCTCTTCGACTTCTCCGTTAGGAGACAGGTAGAAGATGCCGTTGGCATTTGCATCCGTGAAGACGAACCGGCCGTCTGGGGCCAAGGTTGCTGCTCCGCCGCCGTACTCGTGGACTTTGGAACGCGCGTTGTATTCTTTGGGGAGGAGATCGATGGTTCCTCCATCTGATGTCACTTCGACGATTGCGCAGCGTCCCTTTTCGACGGGTCGGCCCTCCACTAGGTAGACTTGGCCTGTCTTCTGCTATTCATTTTTTCAGCATTTATAGATACCCGGGCCAAGCACTGACCCACATTAACATGAAGTTCATTGAAACTCAAGACATCCCCAGACGTGATCTCGGAAGTAATCGGGCTGCTCCAAGTGCCGTAAGGCGCTACTTTTCGCTGAGAACTCATTTTCTCAATCTTAATTTAATTCAGAAGGTCGGAACGGAGAGCAGGACTGCCTTATGTGAAGGTTAACACCTTCTAAGACGGATATTACTCATTCTTCAATCAGTCAGCATTCAGCTGCGCTCGCTGGATCTTGACCCGCGTTTTGTGGGGGTTTACGTACCCCGCCAAACACGTGAGCATGCGGGGCATACAGTAACCCCTGAAGACCCCTCCAACATGCGGAAGTCTTGCTTTAGACTACATGCTTCGACTGGAAGCTGCGCTGTACAGTATTTCATGTATCTTTACGGCCACCTAACAAACCTTCAGACGGCCTGTCGTAGATTATATGTCCGAAATATTTCCCTTCAAGCTTTAACGAGGTGCATAAGTGTACTCCTAACAAGTTGTCACTCCTAGGATATGAGCTCCGCAGGCCTCGAGGAGTTATCAAAATGATAGCATGTATCCGCGCACATCCAAATAAAACTGCTACTGGCTCGAAAATAACAATATTGCTCTACGCTACCCACTAATCGCAGCCTACATCACTTTCCCCGAATAAATACAACCTGCCTTGCGCCATGTAAATCAATAATCCCATTTCCTGTCCAACGGAGTCCTGCTACCTTGCCAAATAGCCGATTTTCTCACAATAGCAAACATGACCTCGTAATCGCCGGTTGCTAAGTGAGAAAAGAATCCAGTCCTGCTGCGGATTTCCAACTTCGGTATTCTGCAGCGATACGACATCTCGTCAACAAACGACAAATGGGAAAGAGTTCTACAATCCATGAAGATGCCCCGTAGCCACCCAGCATTTTCATACCCTTCGAAAATAGAAGTTCAAGCAGCCGGCGGAGTAGGCGGCCGAGCGGGACAGCGACCAATGTGGCCTTCGATAGCATTCTGCCTACACTTCCAGCAAAATTCATTCCCACAACGACCTAACAAGCCATTAGCTCAACCCCCTTGCATATAAATTCGGGATATTCACAAGTCATATGATTACACCCGCCATTCTTCTCAATCGGAAACGCGCACTTCGGGCAAGGCTTCGTCTTCAATTTCTTTGTCATGAGCTTTTGCGTCTTGGGGTCCACCTCATCGAATTCGTCGCATGTCTTGCCCGTGTGCCAGGCGCAGCGGTGGAAGTAGCAAGAGAATTGACGGCAGGAGCTGCATTTTACTCTCTCGTAGAGACTTGGACCTGGGCAGTAGGACTCCAGGCCAACGGCGTGTTCTTCTCCGTATAAACAGCTGGGGTTGGGACACCAGCGGAAGTTAGGGATTTGACGCTCAATAAGTTGACGCAGTTGCTCGTGGTCCCATCTGTCGTCAAATTTTAGAATCGTAAGCTTGGGTTGGGGGTATTTGGAATGAGGTCATGATCCTACATACTTCTGAAATGTATCCGGTGTCGCAAATTCCTGTATATCCTTTCGCGAAAGCATATTGGAGCACTCATAACAAACGATGTTCCGCGACGGCATTTCTTCAAAAGCGTTTGTGATATAAGCTGCCAAACACGAGGTGCACACGGCACGGCAACCTCTCCGAAAACAGCGAGCTGTTGGGCGCCTTGACGGGAATTCCGATTTCGCCTTCTCTTCTAAGCAGAATGAACAAGACAATGCGTCGGGAGTGCCAGCAGAACCACTGGTCGCGGCTGATGAGTTGGTGCTGCCATCAGTCGCATGTGACAGCTCTGGTCTGAAAGCCTCGTCAAGTTCTGCTTCGAGTCTCCGACGAGCCCCCCTTTGCCTGATCGATCGGCGAATGCGCCCAACGAGCCGAAGTAGAGTAGCCATGATGAGCGGGGAGCCTGAGGAAGAATAATTGTTAGAGGGATGAGTTGTGGACCTGTTGTGCGGCTGGGCTACAAGCCTGGCCCGGACGCGGCAACAGGCTATGTAGCTATGTTGTTCTTTTGCAAATCCCGAGTTTGTCGGAATACCAAGGCGAGAGGGAGCAGCGACCCGTTGGTATGGTGCAGAGCCACAAGGTTGCCGGCAGGTTCGGATACAGTTGAAATATATGACATGTGTAGCTCGACTAGCTAGCAGTCAACCGGGTCGGGTTGAGACCTAAGATGACGAAACGATAGCGATTAGATGCGACACCAGTCAATGAATTTTGGTAGAGACGAATCTATAAGCGTTGTTCTAGAATGTATAAAAGGTTGGGACCGACCTCCTCCAATTGGAGCTAAGCATCATCGGTTTCCCTTACTCGACCCACAAACAGAATTCACGTGGGAATAATTGCTTAAATAGGCAAGCTCGCGTCTAGATCACCTATCGCAGTTCCAAAACACTTGTATTAATTGTAGGGCGAAGGTCCTACTCTCCGGGGTGGGCACGGCCCTCTGACCCATCCCGGAAGGTAGTGATCTCCACACTACGATTATATCAAGCCGCGAGACTCCAAAGCCGTAACTTGTCGAAACCCAAAAAAAAAAAAAAAAAAAAAAAAAAAAAAAAGAAAAGAAAAAAAAAAAAAAAAAAAAAAAAAAAAAAAAAAAAAATTGGACTGGTAGAAAACTATTCTCCAATGTTCACGGAAACCCGAAGGGGCGACTAGTCCCTCGACTGATACGCGGAAAAGGAAGCAGGCACAGAACTTTAGAGATCGATAGAGAAAGGCTCTGTCAAGCAAAGAATAAAAGCAAGCACCCTGCGCGTCACTTCCTAGACCCAACATTCCTTTGAAGGAAAGCTGCAGATCATTGCCCTCTGATCAACAGGAGGAAAGGTGAAATCGGCAAAGAATCTGGGAGAGGCGAATACATGATTCTGTAAGCTGTACAATATAGACATTACATATTTATACAGTGGTATCGTGTCTTGGTCGTTGTTGTTACATGCTGGCGAGCTCGCTCCGAGATATTCACAATGACCCTCGGCCTAATCAGGCCCGGACTCGTAAACCCTCTGGTTTCTCTGGTTCGTATATCCTCGGGATCAGCCCTTCCGCCATCTCGACAGCCCCGTCCATATTATCCTTATTGAACAAGAACAGCCCTTGAATCGCAGCCGTACTCGTCTTTAGTTTCGAAGCCTTGCTCTCATCAGCTGTATCCACGACGAGTTCCAGCTCTACTAGTCTCCGCAAGAACCTTTCTCTCCCCTTCCCGTCCTGATCAATGTCTCCATAGAATCGATTCCACATCTCGGCTGCTTGGTGTCTTGTAGCCTCGCCAATCCTAACTGTCATATCTACTCTCCCCGGCCGTATCAGAGCTTCGTCCAACCTGTCGATGTGATTCGTCGTCAAGAACGTTATCCTCTCTTCCCCGGCCGCAACCCCATCCAGTGCATTGAGCAATCCCGAAAAGGTGACAGTCATGCTACTGAATCCATCCGCATCCGCTTGTTTCCGATTCCTAAACGCTGCATCCGCATCTTCGAGAAGAACAATCGTTCTTGGTGGAAGTTTCGTAAGGAGATGTGCCAACCTGTCGTCTGTCATGCCCCTCTCGCTCAAATTGACAAGTGCAACCCCGAAATCCAGTTCTCCAGCCAGTGCTTGTATAAAAGAGCTTTTACCACTCCCAGGCGGTCCATAAAGCAAATAACCTCTCCTGTATGGGATCCCCCGATCCACATACCACTGCTGTCTCTCCAAGAAATCCTTCACATCCGCCACAATCCGCTCTTTGATGCCCTTATCCAATATCACAGAGTCCAGAGGCCGTTTCCTTCGCGGATCTCCAAATGGCGTCCATTCTGCTACTCGCGATGTATACATGATCGTCTTGCCCTCCTGCGCTGAGACCGCCAATTGATGCGCCTCCGCGAATATATCCTCGAAAATATGTCGGTGGGCATACAACGTCGTCAGCGTGATCGTCTCGAACGGTTCTCCGGTCTTGTGATTGAAATTCGTAGTTTGTTTATCTCGATTAATCGCCACATACGCGTTCTTATGCCGTACAATATGCCTGCCGTAACCTGGCTGAGCTGCGAAATGCAGAGAGCCTGGCCGATTGTTCCCTCCTATCCTCTCCTTGGTCTTAATCGAAAGATGGTGTATGCGGGTCAGTTTGGAGGTGATGAAGCCCCCAGGGGGGCGCGGGAGGGTCAGCCATGCTAGGATCCATGGGTAGGCGGCGTCTGTCTTGCTGATTTCGACGTCGATGAGGAGGCGCTGTTTTATGAGGCCTGCGCTTGCGATGACGGAGCGCCGCGCGAGAGCCGCTGCTGCTCCCAGACCGGCCAGACCGATGCCTCCGGCAAAGAGAGGATTGTCGAACAGTCCATCGAGGGAATACAAGGACGTTGACGGCGGAGTTGGTGGTGCCGGGTTGGACATTGTTTTGGCTTGTAATTTTTTGGAGGTCCGAGGAACGACATCGCCAAAAATTTGCCGAACGCGATTCAGTTGACGCGACGACACTTCTTTCACTCCAAACCCAAGTGATGCTTCCCAGATCTCTCATTGAACTCTGCTTTATTTCCTTGCTGTGTATAGAAATATACTTCATTCTTTACTATGGATCATATCTAGCTAAGTACTCACTATGCATTGTCTTTTCTTCTATTTGGTTCTCTGTCTTTCCGAAAATTGAAACGGCCAGCTTCCAGTTGCAGAACTCCTAGCTAGATACAACATCGTCTGCTGCTAGTTGCGGAGTCTTATTTCTACCACCACATGTAATAGAACCTGGCTATTGTGTGCAAAAGAAGCATTCAAGCCCTGTCAGACATGGGGTGATCATTTTCATTCATTTCACCAGTAATTTGATCCCTTCCCCCACTACTGTACCTGCAAGTTACCCCGCTATTGAAATACCATGTACCTTTGTTTTAAGTCCGCCTGCTTTTAGCCAATTGTGTTCTACTATATGGTCATTTGTCCTCAAACCCCTCGTTGGGCGTGTAACCTAATGGGTGTTCACAAATCACATGTGTCGTCCTACCTTCAGCTGAAAGCTGCATATAAAGATCTTCGGTTCAGCCCGCCATGGAGCCCCGCTATCGATACGTACCTCATAAAAGTCCATTTCCCCTTCTAGAGCTTCTCAATATATTTTCGCTGGTAGATCTTTCCGATAAGTAGCATTTATACTGCTTCACAATATTGAAGCAACATCCACTCATCAGAGGCCTGCTTTGAAAGCCCTTCGCCTTCCCCTAACGCCCAGAGCAAGCATATACAGCTTCTGACAATGGCCACAAACCCACCCGCCGACCACCCACCCATCGAGTGGACATCCTGGTCACCACCTAGCAAAGACGACGTCCGTTCCCCCTGCCCTATGCTAAACGCCCTCTCCAACCACTCCATCCTCCCGCACAACGGCCGCGGCCTCACCAAAGCCGCCACCATCTCCGCAATAACCACCTCTCTCAACCTCTCGCCCACAATTGCAAACATCTTCACCTCCGTCGCCCTAACCATCAACCCAGACCATTCCGCGCACACCTTCGACTTAGATCAGGTCAATAAACATGGCTTTATTGAACATGATGTGTCGCTCACTAGAAACGATTACGCGTTAGGTGATAATCATACTTTTAATAAGGAAATCTGGGAGAAAGTGTTAGCGAGTTATGAGGGGGCGGAAGTGGGCGATTTCAGTAGTGTAAGTAAAGCGAGGTACGAGCGCGTTCTGGCGGCGAAGAAAGCGCATGAAGAGGCGGGAAAGGCATTTGAGTATGGGATTAAGGAGTTTGTGCTAAGTTATGGGGAGAGTGCCCTTTTTATGGGGTTACTTGGGGATGCGAAGGAGGGAAAAGTTAAACTTGAATGGGTCAAAGTCTTATTTGGTAAGTGAAGTCTTTTGGCTTTCCAGATGGGGGAGACTGCTGATTAGAAGTAGAAGAAGAAAGACTGCCGTTCAAAGAGGGCTGGCGACCGAAGGAGAAGGAGGTCACGCAGGCGGATATGAATCATATGATTTTTAAGTTGATTGGGGCGAATGAACATAAGGCGGAGGAGGCGAAGACTGTTGGGCTGGGGACGGTGCATGCGGTTGAGAGTGCCGTTACGAGTGTTCTGCCGTCTTATTGTACGATTATGTGATTTGGGCACTCACAATTATCTACTGCTTCCTAATTTAAATCTCAAGATTCAATGCTCACCCCCTCACGTTCGATCTCTAATTCACCTCCTTTTCAAGTTAATCGAGGGAGCACTGGGCACGATACCTCACAAACTTCGCCTCTGCATCTCCATCTTGCAAGGCACCATTTCCAGGAATTCATTAATTCATTGACGGAGCAGTATCGAAATCTCCAAGCCGCAAGGCCTATTATACTCCAAACACCCCCAACCCCCCTCACACCTTCCCCAACTCCACCTCCTCCATCGTCCCTCTACTACTCCTCTGCTCAAACCCCACAACCCTCATAATCCCCCCCTGCCCCCTCAACCTCGACTTCTCCGGAATCTCCGGTGCCGGCGGCACATTACAAACCTCCGTAAACAGCTTGCCATTCTTCGATTCCTTCCACCCACTTAAATGCGTCGTCGAATACATATGATACTCCCCCTCACTCCCCGTCTCCAAATCCCAGGGTGTGCCACCTATGCTTTTTAGTGCGACGTGTCCACGACTGCGACTGCGGCTTCCAGATGTCCATTTTGAGGCGGTGGAGTGCAGGAGTTGCGCGCGTTTGGCGCGCCGCGAGGTAAGGCTTTTGAAGAAGCCGGTTATGGCGGGGACGCAGGCTATGGTTATGGCGACGTTGTTTTCTACGACACTGCTATGGATGAGCTAAAGATCGGAGTTGAATATGATGGGAAGACTTACGCTGTGATGATCAATTCCCAAGTCATCCAAAATATGTCTTTTTCCTTGAGGAACTTGACTCGGTAGACTAGATTCAGCACCGCGCATACCAAAGCACTATCCCACGTCAGAAATCCCATCCCTAGAATCAAAACAGCACAAGAAATTCCACTCACAAACTAGCCGTCAAAAAAACAAGCACAAGCCCCACCTTCCTCCTCCTCGAAAGACTCAAATTCCTCAACAACGGCAGCGGCAGTACCAGAATATAAATATCCAACATCACCGCCAGCACAGCAGACACAATAAACACGTCTATATTCACCGTATCCCTGCACCGCAGCGCCACATTGATGCCCCATTCCTCTCCAATATGAGGCGCGCATTTGAACGGAGTGATAATTAGGAAAGGCAGGTAGGTCAAGGCGGTCCAGAGCATGCCGGCCCAGATGGCGCAGCGCATGGGCGTGTTGACTTCGAAGATGCGGAGGTAGAGAAATAGGATGGAGAGTTTGGTGCAGAGAAGGCTGACCCAGGCGACCATTTGTTGGGAGAAAAGTTTCTGGGGAGAGCATTATTAGTCTTCGTCCTGCTAAGGTATATCTCGTTCGCTTGAGTCCTATCTTGGTATTCGAGTAGAGGGGGATATACCTTGAGGTATACTTCGTTCAACCATTGTACCCTGATATCCCATGAATGTCGTGCAAATCTTAATTCTATTTTGGAATAATTAGTGAATTATTTAACGCGTCGAAAAAAAGTTGGACGAAGTACCGGTAAGATCCAACACCACCTGCGCCGATGCGAAAATGACACCCGCAACGATCAGATCTGAAAGCAATGATATTAGCTGCCTCCTCTTTCTGTACCATATGCATATCTTACAATCATCAATCTTCAACCTCCTCGTCGTCCTCAAATTATGCCATATCCTCAGCCCAACAGCCGTAACGCTGATAAACATCAACACAGGAAACAACCCCAAACTGAGCGGCGCAAGCGACGAAGGATTCTCATAATTCGGAACTTGGCCCCTCGGCGGATGAAACATAAGCCAAAACGCCTTCTCAATTCCAGCCATATCAGCATCCTTTTCCGATCGTGGCGATATATCAAGAGCCATGCTGGCCGCGGTGTTGAGAGCTGATAGCCCTCGGGAGACGTGGTAAAGATGTAAGGTTAGGATAAACTTTACGAGCGAGCGAAGTGCGTTGACGACATTTTCCTTTCTATAATTAGATAGAGTAAAAGTGAAACAGATACCAGCCTTATCTTACCGCCTTTTTCCCCCGGGGCAAAATGTGAATGTGAATGTGAATCTGGGGTGCCACACTCTTTTTTGCGGGTGGGTTTTGGGTTTTTTCCAATTGGTGCGCCCGGTCACCGAACGGCTTGTATATGTACCTGCATCCTTTTCGGCATGCGGCTTATCCGCAACGTGGCGGTTGATTGGTAAAAAGAGCCGAGAATTGAGGGAGAGGATGCAGTCAGATTTCGAATAAGGATGTTGTTTGGACCGTGGAGCTGGGGTGTGTTGGTTTTGTTATCCGCTTTTATACAAAAGTTATACAAACGACTTGCCAGAGAAGATCACCAGGGGTGTCAGCACGCGAGATTATGCAAGCCATTGATTACCTGCAGCGAAATCAAACTTTGAGCCAATATGAAGAGAGGATGTGAACGTTTTTGCTGGGATATAGATTAAAGCTGAAAGACCGCTGCTAATCTGACTCAGCCTAACCCCGCTTTCCCTCCTTCCTGCAACTGCTTCACGTATTATCATCGATTTCGTTGATGACCGAGTCCTCGCAGCATTCTTCCATCGCTTGTTCCTGCTATGAATGAAGATTCTAGCTTTCAACTCGGAGAGGATGGGAAGTGTGAGGATGGAATATGTGTTGAGTGCCGCCAATTATTCACGGCCATTGCTAAAGAAGACTATCGAGCGTGGCAGAAACTAAGGTCCAGCCCGTTCAGAGACCACTACAAGAGCGCTAGAGAAATCCAGGATTCTAGTCGACGGGGCTGTAATGTTTGCACGCTACTCATCGAGGTCTATGGAGTTGACGAATTTGAAGAAGACTCTGTTGTTATGCTGAAGGAAACCACCAACAACCCCAACCTTCCCAGAGCTCCGCGGGTTATTTTCGATGATTATATACAGGGGGAAGGGTATAGTCTAGGTCTCAACCTTCTACGAGAACCAAATTTTTTTCAGAAAATAAAGGTTTTTCCATCGGAGGCTGGAGGTAGGTGTACCTGCCGCGAAACATATTATGACTTACAGGTGCTAGATCCAGATCCTCCCATAAACGAGATAATTCGCCCTTCAACCGGAAAATACCTATCGAGAGCAAAACAATGGCTCATAGACTGCTCTAGTACCCATGAGCACTGTTCCAATGTAGCTAGGCACTTTCTACCAACTCGCCTTCTCCGGCTCGATGAGGAAGGAATTCGTTTAATACTCACAGCGCAGATCCCTGATCCGCAAGTTGTTCGGTACGCTACGTTGAGCCATGCTTGGGGTTCCTTAGAGTTTTTCAGGCTACAAAAGGGAAATGTTGAGTATCTTCAAAGGCTTTTACCCGAAAATAAACTCACAAAAACCTTTCGTGATGCAATATACATTACCCGATCCCTCGGTCTAGAGTACCTGTGGATAGATTCCCTTTGCATAGTTCAAGATGATGAAGAGGACTGGGTGAGAGAATCAGGGTTGATGAGTAGCGTTTACGGAGGATCCACGATCAATATTGCGGCCGCTGATTCAATTGACGGCAACGGCGGCTGTCTTTACGATGAATCGGAGACCAGGGCTAATAAAGCCTTCGGGTATCGGCTCAGGCTATTAAATAACGAAGACAAGAGGCTGTGGGAGCTTGCTCCTTCCTTTCTCTATAAATACTGCACTCGCTGGACCCACCTCGCAGAACGCGCCTGGGCACTACAGGAGAGGATTCTAGCGCCTCGTACGTTGCAATTTTCTAAGACAGATATGCTTTGGGAGTGCAATGAGAAGGATGCTTGTAGTCTCTTTCCCAAAGGATTACCACAAAATCCTACCGATGAAATTAATAGGGTGAAGACATTGCATACCGCAACCTGGCCCGAAATTGTGTCTTTGTATTCAAGAGCCAAATTAACGAAGAGTAATGATAAACTGGTTGCTCTTTCAGGTCTCGCTCATTCAGTACAGAGTAAGACGCGGGATGAATATTTGGCTGGTATGTGGAGAAAGAATTTGGAAGACCAGTTGCTCTGGTCAGTCAACAGACAACCCGGCCCACGGCCCAGTGGACCTTACAGAGCGCCAACAGTAAGTGCCGAGCATGATCTCCTCATTTTGGCTGAATAACCGATTAACTTATCTATTTCTCACTGAACCATGAAATCCTGCTCGCATACCAAGCTTACAAAGAGAAGCGCTAATCTCCTCAATTCCTAGTGGTCATGGGCTGCGCTGGACACCTCAGTGAGGTATGACGTGCCATTGTACCTCCATAGAAGCTTCTACATTAACATCCATAATGTTAATACACACCCTAAAGGGCCCGACCCTCTAGGCCAGATCTCTGGGGGTATCTTAACACTATCCTGCGCCGTATTGATCTGTGCCACGATTACCAGTACAGACAACTTGAGCGTCAAGGATCGAGAAATTTTAAAAACGCGTGGTTATCGTTGTTTCACGCTCGACTTTGGAGATGATATAGTCGCTTCAAATATCACTTAAGATGCAAAAGAAGATCATTCTAGGCTGCAATACTTCCTCCCCATTTCCAACGAGTCTGAAAGAATTGGTGATAATATACAAATTGCATCAATTAAAGGGCTGGTGTTACGACGACTTCCAAGAACTCAGAATAGAGTACAATATTCTCGGCTTGGTAAATTTGAGTTCGATCGGTATATGACAAGCAATATCCAAGAATTCCTAGCCATCATGCACAAACACGCACCGAATACACCAAAGTCTGATTTCTCCAGAATCATTGATCCTGATGAGCAATTCCCCGAGGGACGCCGACTTATCGAAATCGTCTAACACGCCTTCGACACCAAAACCCTACTTGTAAGTAGCGGAGAATGGCATCACTTTGACTTTATAGATGCGGACTAATGATTAGTCCGTATAGCTTCCCTTAAACCCCCACTTTGCCGGGCAGTCAACGGATATATTTCCCCGGGCTGCGACCACACTGTAGCCAACGACTCCTTCAATGCAAGAGCTTTGGTTATCTTTAGACGGAAAAAGTAGAATGTATATCTCAAGGAGTGGTTGGATATGAAGTGATGTATTTCTCTATGGGTTATGGAGATCTTTTATGTCTATGCTACTTATCAAAATTATATTCAAGTATGCTTGGTTATTTACTGATTGGAATCAAATCACAAACTCTCTTGCCAGCTCCCTGAATAGCGATTCCACCTCCCCATGGTCCTTTTCAGATGCACAGTCCAGCGCAGACTGTAGCGCCGTCTCTTTCTCGGCTTTGTCCGCATACTCACTCCGTATCGTTTTAACCTGCTGACTGTACTCCTCCTCAGACGCCCAATCTTCAAGAAGTTTTCCGCAAGCCGGGCTGAGTCTTTTCATATACACAGCAGCAAAGTGATGTATATCAACCTCAGCTCCATGTTTTAACAGCATCCGAATGATCGCCTCTTGTTTAGTCGAAAACGCCTTATACAATGGAGACCTGATACCCGAGCCGCTGATATTAGGATCGGCGTTCCTAGACAATAGGAGTGTGACCATTTTTTCCTGACGAGCACTGACAGCAATGAGTAGCACCGAGCCTACTGTCGTTACTTCGTTCGGATCGGCACCACTGTCAAGGATGAATTTCACCATTTCTACGTTCTTGGTCCCCACTGCTACGTGTAGTGGTTTGTGCACAAGAAAACCGCTCCTATCCATCGTGGCTCCGTTTTCAACGAGTAGTTTGACGACGTTCAGGTGCTGCCGGGTGATGGCCATCGTTAGGGCGGATTGCCCCTCTTCGTTGATGGCATCGATTTGTGCGCCATTTTGTATAAGCTGGCGGACTTCATCAATGGCTCCTTTGCCGGCTGCTTTCAATAATGCCCTCTCATTTGGACCCATATTTGCCTGTGGAAGGTACTGGGTCCATGGATGGGCCTGGCCGGAGCTCCTAACAACGTTTTAGTCGATAGATTTCTGGGAGGTTACAGGAGCCTGCTTACCCTGCGAGATGAACACCTCCGTAAAAGTTGCCGGAAATATATTGTTCAGAACTACCAATTTTAACATCACCGCCGGTTCCTGCTATGTTTATACCACTAGGGCTTGCTACCGGGGCAGGAGAGGGTGTTGGGACAGTATGTGTAGGTGTAGGTTGGGCACTTTCCACTGATGGGTTGGGCTGGTGGGCTTGTGTCTGGCTTGCTTCTCTCGGCAGTGGTATCTGTGTTGGCGGCGGAATAGTTTGAGGTTCATTCCTTGTGCTGGAGATGCTTTGTGGTTCAGATTCTTGCTGCTCCCGATTTTGATCGTTCTGTGTTTGTGGTTTCGGCTGTGTCGATTGAGCGCTACTCGGCTCACCCAAGGACAAGCTTTGTACCATTTGGGTCACTTCTTGTGGTTGAGGAGTCGCTGTTTTTGGAACGTCAACATTACTAGGCAAGACTTGCAGGTCCAATTCCTTGACCCATCGACGAAGTTCTCCAGTGATCGCCATATAGCCTGGGTCTTCAGGGGTGCCGAATTTCGTCATATCCATGTGATTGCTCCGTATGGGCATAGGAATGTAGCCAGGTAGAATGGCGGAGTGAGAAGGGACAACCTATTTCATATAAGAACCTTGATGTAATTAACAACACTAGAATACTCACAAGACCAACTCCAGGCAACGGTAACTCCTCGAAAAAACAAGTAATCTCAATTGGCGGCAGTCCATCTTGATTCCGCGACCGAATCATAGTATGGAAACTGTCTTGAATGCGTGCTAGTACTTCTGAATCTGCCTGCAGAACAGAAAGGATATCGGGGTTCGTCTGTTTAAGCAAACCAATTACTTTAGCCAGACGCTCTGCCCACAAGGCAAGGCCAGATCCGTGATGTGGAGTACCGAGGAATATGATCCCCCGGGTGCAACGAAGAATTTTCTGAAGATGTCTTTCTGGTCGCTGTCGGGAAATTGTCAAAGCCTACATGTGTTACACCGTAGATCGAATGCAAGACTTGCCAGAAAACTCACATCCTCACAAACGAGACCCCCTAAGCTGTGACAGACAAATATGATAGGACGATCATTCTACCCAAATTAGTCCTTATCCTAAGCAACAGAATCTTTCAAGGCATACCGTGGAGTCGTCTTCCCTGTAAGTTGCAAGGGTGGTTAATAAATTCCAAGAGTGATTGCTAATCCTATTCTTGGATACCATGCCCCGCCAATCTGCAACATAGGCATCGTAGCCGAAGGTCAGGAAGCGGGCATTCGGCAGCCTAGCCGGAAGCAATATCTTGGGCCATGGGGAGTCTACATTTCCGGCGGTCCAAGTCTTCTCGCGGTCTCCAGTGAGGCCATGGACAAAGACGATGCTGAATATCAATTAGCTTAAAATCGTCCGACCATAATCATATGTTCTTTATAGAAGTTGACAAGTAAGATGTTGACTTACTCAACCAAGCTCTCTTTTGCATCATGCAGGAGCTTAATCCCAGAGGGAAAGACCTTCTGTTGTAAAGGTTGTAAAGGCGGCTGCGGTGGGGAAGCCCGGGAGGGGTTCTCGTTACTGGCCGGCTTTCGCTTGCTGAACCACCGCATCGCCATCACTGCTATCACCCCTGGGACCGTAAGATCTGCGGGCTTGTGTAAAGTTTATTTGATGAGATGTATAAGATGTCAGCGCAGCGCTCTCTCAATACTGACTCCAATTCCGTGCTCGAAGGCGGAGAGAAAAGAGTTCGCGATGGTTTATCAGCTGGCCACGATGATGTGGCGTCGACTGCGCGTTAAAGCAATGTTGTGACTGGCTGCATACAGCCAATATTACAAGGGTCTGCCGGCCTTGCCACGCCTCATAGACTTCCCGCTCTAGATCTGGTAAGGTTGCGTTCAGCCCCAAAGCCAAGCCACTCTTCCGATAAAAACGTACTAAACTAGAATTTCTTCGACCGAAAGCTCAGGACGAGCAGAGATGGATTTTCTGGGCATATCCGGTGATAGTTTACGATTGTGGCTACGAACTAAGATCAGGGCCTAATGCTCTACTGACAGGACAGAGCTACGGAGCGGAGCCAAGAAACTTAACAGCTATAATTCAAATCCACAGACAAAGCTACCGCTAGCTTGGAAGTCCCTCGTAATCATATCAAGCCAACGATAATCAGCCAACCACGAAGTTATCAACTCTCTGCACGTGATGCCATAGCACAATCAAGGTCTCAACGATTGCCCTCAAGTTCCTGTCTTTCAATCCTAGTCGTCGTCAAAAGTTGGGTCTTCCAGCTAAGCGCCGATCTTTCCAAGAGCGTAAATGTCATTCTCCGCCTTAGAGGTGATATACTAAGACGTCGTTAGCAAAGGAAGAGATGAGATACGTTGGAGGGCCGGCCGAAGCCTATTAACCATGGTGGTTCATCCTTCGTACAGAGGATAGAGGGCTCCTGAAGAATCGACTATTTTAAAAAACAATTGAGAAAAATTGAACAGTGAAATGGAACATACATCTTCAATCTTTCCCTCGTACCAACCTCGTGTGCCCAGAGATGTTCCTAGCAGTTCACCGATTTTGCGGGCCGAGCCAAAATCGATCAGAATTGGTACCACATCTCCACCACTCGAGTAGTCGACCATGATATTGCGAGGATTGAGATCATTATGTGCCCAGCCAAGTGAATGCAAGTGATCAACCGCGGACTCGAGGGCCTTCATGAAATTTTCCCTGTCAATGAGCCCAATGCTCTTTTTCAAATAGCTTTGCAGATCATTGGAGTAGCGATCGAGCACAATGCCAGTCAAGTAACCGTCACGAGAGCAGCAACCGTAGTATTTGACAATATTAGGATGCGAGTGTTTGGACAAGAATTCCATGGTGCGAGCCTCATCCAGCAGTCCTTCGGCAAGGAGGTGTACCACGTTGTTCTTGTTGAAGATATCGTATACGGAGAGGTTGGTTCGCTTGATGAATGCTTGATAACCTTCGGGGAGAAGCGATGGGGCTTGAGAGAGTTGCTTAGCGCCAGCATCGTCAGCCAACGGCCACCGTGGGAATATATGCGCATCAGGGATAGGTTCAAGTTTCGCTGAAACTTCTTGGATGGAAATGTCGGCTTTGCGAAGAGGTAATTCGACATAATAGATGACATCGCGTGCGTCGTCAACCGCGGCGAGCATGGTGTACTGAAATTCGTTATTTGCAGGGTCAAACTCCTCCGAGACGTGGGTAAAGTCGGCCCAACTTGTGAGTTGGAGTGCCATTGGAACGACACTGGGTTCTTATGCGTATCGGATTGCTTGAGAAATGGTCGTTCAGCTTCGACGGTTGTTCCACGAGACGGTGTTTGACAGTATGGCCGAAAGAGAGGGAAATTTGGAGCTTAATTCACGTGGTCGACGGTCTGCGGCATGAGAGTCGCGAAATATTCACATCTTGTCACGTTCAACGCGCTTGAATTTATCCTTGTGACCTTTTTGACACGCTTGTTTATTCACCATGCAAGATTTACTACTTTAAAAATTAATGTTCTTACCTAGACTGCAAGTAGAGAGTCATTGCTTACCTAGTTTCCTGAGAAGGTTGCTTGCTGCTAAAGTCGGAATGAATGGGGCTAGGGGGGAGGATCTTTGCTGTTTTTCTTTCTTCCTCGAATTAAATCAGACAAGCTGGTTAGGTCTGAACACTGCATTACGAATTGATAGTACCAATAATTCGGATGTCTTCAATGAAGTGGAAATAAAATGAATTATAAAGTCACGTCTTCTTTGCAAAAAATTATCCGAAACGATGGCCCAAGTCAACTACGTAATGAGATGGCTTACGATAGCCGCAAACAAACATCCAAACATTATTAACAAGGGCCGAGGTGAATCCAAACCCAATCTCGTGTCTTAAACTAGATACGAACCACCAATCCAATGATCTCTCATCTCATGCATCATCCAATGTACTCTGCAGCTCAAATGAAAGCATTAGACGTCCACAGTTTTAGCCAAGAATAACACATGGAAATGTATTACTTCGAATACCTTAAGCCCCGGCCTCAGCCGGAGATTGCTGCTTTTTCTCGATTACCGCCCCAAAATACAGCGCCTCTCGCTGGAGACCTATCTCCGTCAGCGCTCCCTTCAGATCCATTCCCCCACTTCCATCAACATGCTCTTCTAGGAACGGTTTCAGCGCCTTCATATCAACATTCCCGGCAAACTCGACCAATCCAACACAAAACCTCAGCCAATGGTCTACGCGCTCACAATTCAGCGTCATGGTGTGTTGCCGAAACTCTACCGTCTTCATGGACCTGCCCTTTAGATTTCTAATATTTACGGCAGAACGCTGTTCCCCGACTGGATCCCCATACACAAAATGATTGTCAGCTCCATATGGGCCATGTTTCGGATATTTCCTATAACTCTCAGTTGCATCGCTCAGCTTCTCCAAGTTACAATTCGCTTCTTCAAGCAACCACTCTAGGCCTCCGGCTGGGTTGCGTTTGTCTTTTGGCAGCATTGCCGGGCGTCTCGTCTCCGCCCCTTGGCACATCATCACACTTCCTCTTCTCAGCGAAAGCGTTGCCAGGTTATCGATTCGAAATTTTGGATGTATCCCTTCTATCAACGGCTCGAACGTCCAATATGTCCCTAATAATTTTTGTGAAGTCTCTGCATCAAACCCCTGCTCACTATTCCCTACATGTATGTGCAGTGCAGTCCGTTGCGTCAATGCACAACGGTACTTATTCGTGAGTAGAGATACGACAAACAATACTTCTGCAACAGCCTCTTCGCTGTAGTCGAATGGCGGAGAATTTAGTTCCACGGCGTGCCACTCGTACGTTGAAGATGCATTATTCGGCGGCCAGATGTCGAGATCCTCTTTAATTACCCAGGAGCAAAGTGACTGGGGCTTCCAAAGAGGCCAGTCCGCGGGCTTAATTTCGGCTTCAGCTGGTATATCTGCCTCAAGAAGGGTGGCAGCTACGTGCTGACGCGCATTCTCCTCGGGGCTGAGAGGCCCAGTGGGTATGCCGTAACAAGACCGTGGATCTTCGGTGTTGGGATCTAGCTCTCCAACTAGTAGGCTAGGAAGTGCAATCTCAAGTTCGACACCGAATGTAAGGCGGTCTTTGGGAGTATCTGATGGTCTGTACCACGTTTTTGCGGTTGGCTTTGTCATGTTTTCAAATTGTTGTTATTTCGGGTCGATTCAACGCTGGGTCTTTTTATATGTTATACATTGGACAAAAGACACAAGGGAAAAATCTCTCCCTTTCAGTCTAATATTTCATTTGACTTAACTTCTTTGTTGAAGATGCCATCGCTGCTCACGACACACTGTAAATCGGCCGATGGTATATATAAACTCAGAATCATATATAGCGTACGTTTCATGAAGTAAGGGCTAGGTGTCAGGGTTTTGAACTCATTGTTGAACGTAATCAAATATTAAGTCATGATCTCTCAGGCGTCGTTAAATATCTCGAAAGGCCAGGGGCTAATTCGGTAGACCTATGGCTTTTTGTATTGCATTCCATTGGGTCTTCTGCATTGGTCGGTACTGTACTCAAGTTTTGAAGTGAGCTAGCCGAGCCTTCCCATTTTTGCCGCCTCGTTCTTCTCCTCATTCAAATAACTCCTCCTCTTCCCCAGTTTGTAGCTTTCACAAATGATCTTTCGTCTCAATTTAGGTCAAGATAAAATAGCCTTGCGCAATTCAACCATGCCATCAGCCGACGCTCAGAATCGTTCAATACCAATGTGAAACTTGCAATTTTGTGCCCACCACCTGGCCTCTGCTCACCAATGTCCATCAAACAATGTACGATCATAGGAAGTGACATAAAAGAGGCGTCGAACATACTCTAACGTTCAATAGGATATTTACAATATCTACGTCTCAAGAGAACCAGCCAAGATTCATGATCTTAGTACCAAGCGCAGACAGGGAGGCGAAGCGGTGATCTCCAAGCTTTTGTTAACAATCAACGCGGACGCACTCTGTGCCCGATCAGAAGCTCTACACAGCAATGCAAACTGTATAGTCCATCTCCTGGAGGCTAACAAGGCCTATTGCAATGCAGATATTCTTGGTGGCTGTACCTACCATGCCTCGATCAATTTCGAAGACAGCTCCAATCGACCTATATCTCGTGTACATGACTCTCTTGAACAACCTTCCCCGCAATGATACTGGGCCTTTTTTTCTGCGCCACACGGAACCTCGAGATGTCAACTTCTGGGTTGACGATGACTTCAATATCACCGGAATCACTGACTGGGAGCTTTCTATTGTTACATCCAAGAGCTCTGCATTCCAATCGCCATTGTTGATGTACAGTTTAGGCGAGCTGTACGGAGGCTCTTCGGCTCCGAGTAAAGATGAATTTCGTCTAGATTCGATCCTACGGGGGAAAGGGGCCACGGATCTCGCAGGACTTTCAGCAGGGAAGTTGCCTTTCCGAATCGACTTGGTACTTGAGACTAACACATCCAATGATGACTTTCGTGGTCTTTTTGGTGGCTGGTGGTCTATAATCAACAATGGGAAAATATTTGATTAGGATACATGGCGGAAGGAAGCATTGGATACCTATGGAGCTGGTGGCCTAGGATACAGCAAGGATGAGTAAGGCAGTGGCATCGGGGCATGCTTGGATTTGAAAAGCGAATGGTCCTGTCTTTGAGTATAATTTTGGGTCATACACCGGGGCTAATGCTATTTTGCTTTTTATATTCAGACCAAGGATCAAATTCGTGCCTCCTTCATCCATACCTCTCTTCAAAACCATGACATTCCTTGACCGAATACAGAATACATTTGCCTTGGAGAAAATGGCTGCACTGCAGTAGGTTGATCTGCGGGATGATTGTACTGCATAGCTACTACATCGTCGTTTGTCGAACCGTTTGAACTTTGTGGTGGGTAGGGGTGAAAAGGTAGATTGATTTCCCTTGGTATTGCGGATGGAAATTCGTCTCGCTTCAAGTCCCGAGGGGAAAATGTCGTCCGAGATTCTCCTGTCGAAGTTGCCGAGTCCAGACTTGTTGGTCCCTCTGCATCCATCTCATCCCTTAATATCTTAACCTGCTCATTAATGACCCTCCAAAGCTCGTACTTTTCCAGGTCATCGCCACCGCCCCTACTTCCATAAACCAGATCTTCGTCTTCATCATCGTCATTGCGGTGATGTGCCATATCCAGTAGTGAAGAGACAAAGGCTTCCTGGATATAAGCAAAGCTGAAGTCATGAGTGATCCTGGCAATAGGCTCCACCAAAAGTTTCGGAAACTCAACTTCAGGCTTCGTTTTCAGCTTTTCGCGCCAATACTGCACGTACTGAACTCGCTCCGCCTTGCTTGGTGAAGGGAAGAGGTACTTTCTGTCGAACCGACTTGGGCGTTTTGAAAGGCCTGGGTCCAATCGATCTATGTGATTTGTGCTTGCGACCATCATGATACCGTCGTTGTTTTCGAGACCGTCAACTTCGTTGAAGAAGTAGCTACGTGTCTGTGCGGTGACAATTGTGTCAATATCTTCAAGCACAAGTAGACATGGGCTCATTTGCCGTGCCAAGAAGAAAACATTGCTGATGTCGTATGTCCGAGGCGCTGCCTTGACATACAATGTGGGAATAGGATCTTTTCGTCCTGCGAGTGTATGCATGAGAGCTTTTATGCTAATCGTTTTGCCATTGCCAGCGGGACCATAAAAAATCAATCCTCTCTTCCATGGCACACCAAGGTCGTCATATACGGCTTTGCTATCGAAGAATCGCCTACTGACGCTTTTCAGTTCCTTCTTCATGCCGGGATCTAGGATGACTTTGTCCCACGAGGCTCTGCACTTCTGTCAATATACATTCACATATGTTGGCGCCTTTGGACTTACTGTTGGACTTGATTGTACAACCCCTCATCAAGACGCCAATACATATCATAGACATATATTCCCTTGCGTTCTTTATGAGACCAAAGTCCAACTTGTGCAAGAAGAGTATCCGTGACGGCAGAATGTGACAACTGTCCTTCTCCTGGACCACGTTCTTTCAGAACATACTGGACGCTCGAGAACCCAATCGTCACACAATATAGAATGAACTCCTCTTCTCCCCAGCGATACTGGTATTTGGCAAACGCTCTCCCTTCAGCAAGGTGGCCGGTCGCACCACGGCGAATAGGTTGCTGCCATGCCCGCATACGAAACACAGAGTCCGTCTCAATATCCAACGTCGCGGTGGCGTTCCCAGCATAAGCAAACGCGAGGAGACTGAGACTGTTCACATCCACATTCGTGACGACATACTCGGGATACTTGGCTCGAAGGTCCTCGAGAAGCTGCAAAAAGGGACTCGCGAGTTTGGCGGAAGTCAAATCGCCGAATTTCGGGAACAATTGAGGTGGCCCTTTTTCGCCATCATTGCCTAGATCGATCGTACGATCAATGAAGGTGAAAGCATCCGAGGATGCTTCCTGATTAGATGTCATGTCGGCCAGTATATTTGGGTATGCTCTGGTGTTAATGGTGAGTGAAGAAAAGAGAAATACCCACTTGTGAAATGCGGGGACTGGCTCCTATTTCATTTGAAATACCCTCCCCACCAACCGCTGCGCCTCTTCCTTTGGGGAATACCAGGCAGCAGGATGCTATGACGTAATTGATGTTCGTAAACTTGAAACGAGGTGCGGCGCTTACGTGAATTCATGCCTCATGGGACTTGGCAAAACCTAGTCGATTAAATGCAACCCATGGTTGATTCATTGGGAAGTGTAAAGATATCAAACTACTTAGTAGTCTATGTTAAACTCGAAAAGAAGCAATTATGTAGACTAGCAAGTCCCTTTAGCTATCAAAGCCAGTTATTATTAGTCTAAGTTTCTACTCCTCCTGCTCATTTTTTCCCGAGCGTCTGTCCTCTTCTATCTCCTGCCAAACATCCACGATACTCGGCCAAAATCTCTTCTTCAACATATTAACAATTAGCTCAAAAACCACGAGCATGGCGACCACGATAACCAAAGTAGCCCACCAATTGAGATCCTTTCCAAAATGCTCCACAAATCCTTTATAAACAGAATATGATCCCGGGGTATTACTGTACGCTGCCGATAGAAAGAAATTCCAAGCCCACCAGCCGATGATGGTAACAACAAAACTAACAAGGGGTATCCACGTTTTGTAACGATAATCTAAAATCCTGCAATAACTGTCAGTAAAACATATGAATTCGAAGAAGGCTACTCACAAAAGCTTGAAATTGATAAAGACGACGCAGATTGAAAATGCCAAGTCGCCAATAGCAAAGAGTCCTTGATCAATTGTGAAAGGAATAACGCCGTATAATTTATAGACCATGAAATATATAATGAGAGATTGTATTGCAGCAATGAGCATCCACCAGCCGCATTTCTTCAAGTTGAAACCATGGGACTGCTGACCATAGCTGTAAATCTCGGGTGTGGCAAGTAACGTAGCGGCCGGCATGTCTTGCTCGAAAATACCCGGAATCATGACAGCCAGTGACGTAAAGAGCGTATTCCAAAAAGTGAGCGACCACGACTCGAATAGTGAGGTTCCAGTGTATCCATTCCATCTCTGGTATAAGACCTGAATGCCGTAGAACATCATCTCTTTCCAGAAAGTTGCAAGAACATACACAGAGATTCGAATGTAGTTCCAGTGTCCGTGGACCAGAAGGAGACGTTGTAGAAACCTGAATTGGGCGATGGAATAATCGGCGACTCTTGCGGCTTGCAACCCCTCTTTGCCGCTGATGCCCACACCGACATGCGCCTCTTGTATCATAGCAATGTCGTTTCCGCCGTCGCCAATAGCAAGTGTGATAGATCCAGGCACTCTGTGACGTATGCTCTTCACCATGTTCGCCTTTTGTGATGGGGATGCCCGACAGCAGATCACCGAGTCAACGCGAAGTAGAAGCTCGTAGAAGTGTTCTGAGAGTACAGCATCACTCTCAATTCCCATCAAAGTTTGACCGTCGATGACAACAACAGAGTGAGCAACTCTACCTTCCATGACTTCCAGTAAACCTGAGTCAACCTGCTCCGCGAGTAGTCCCTTGTCACTGTCCAAGATGATTACATGTGAGTAGGTCTTGCAAATTCGTGCCGAGTGTGCAATGTTGATAGCAGTCTCACGCTTATCGCCCGTAAGCATCCAGATCTTAATATCTGCCCTCTGCAACTTGTCGACTGTATCAGGGACGCCGTCTTGGAGTTTGTCTTCAATGCCAGTAGCACCCGCAAGCTCGAAATCTTTCTCGATCAACTCGGCAGCGGACTCGATCATTTCCTGCCTATTGACAAGGCTGGTTGTAGCATCGTGATAAAGCTTGCGCCAAGTGGCATATTCATCTCCGCTGACAAAACGATACCCGAACATCAGAGTTCGTAACCCCTCGGAAGCAAACTTATCGATGTGCTCAAGGCAATTCTCGAATACGAAAGCATCATCGAGGGGCTTAGAGTCATTCCATGGACGAGGGGAACCCATGTCCGAAGGTGGTAGCTCGAGAAACCGGCTACCCATTGATTTTCTGGGAATACTCTCCCCACTTTGGTAGCGATGCATGCCTGGTCGCTGGTCAATGGACAGACTATTTCGTCCTGACATCACTCTCCGAATTTCCATACTCTGTCTGTCTAAATGCAGGCTTGACCGTTGAAAGCTCTTTCGGGATTGCTCATCGTGGCTCTTCCTTGAGATCGCGTCTTCCACTTCGAAACTTTTTCGTTCGTCGTGCCGCCGTCTGACTTCTGCACCTTTTTGTAATGCCAATAAAGACAATCTCAACCTCGGGAGAATGACAGAGTCTGCGCCTTTGCAGAATAGGCAGATCCGCCCATCGGGGAACTTCACAGAGATTGACATTCGTTTCCTCTTGCTGCTGAATTCAATGATATCAAGGACTTGGTAGACTTCCTGAATGGGAGTTTCGGATGTAGAAGGATGGACTTGGAGTGTTATCGAATTTGTCGTTCTATCGGACATCACGTAGCCCATCTCTACTGCAGCCTCTACCAGCGCCAGTTCATCGGGAGATGCAGCTTGGAACCCAGCTTTTCCATCTGCCGTATTCTCTGGAAAACAGGTGTGGCAGAGGGCGAGAGATAGTAAGAACAGTCGCACTTTCTTCGAAAGCTCAGGATTAGGGTGCTGCCACAGGCGTTGCAGGAATTCCTTCATAGACAAATCATGATTTGTCTGACCCTGAGACAAGATGCGCTCCAATCGCGGGGCATTCAGTGACTCTCTGCCGATCTCAAATGGGAATCCCTCTCTAGAAGGCCGAGTGACGCCTGATGGTTCGTATTCCACGATAGTCGGCGTTGTAGGGTCCGCTTGTGAATTCATTCTTTGAATGGGCTTGGGCGCTGCGATTGGTGATTCTGAGCTATGCAACAAAGATATCCCCGCAACACTGATCTTCCGGAAACGCATCACATTCTCTGTCAAAGTCCCAGTCTTGTCAGAAAAGATATAGCTGACCTGTCCAAGATTTTCGTATATGTTCTGCGTATTGGAGACCATTGGAGTATTAGAAGCTTCGTCGTACATTTCAATGTCATGTAACAGCAAGAATTGCGCAAACTTGACAAGCTCGAGACTAACGTAGAGAGCCAGAGGAATCAAGTTATTGAACTCAATGGCAAATGCGATGAATATTTCGGCAGGTCCAAGATGTGACCCGTCGAGATACCACGCGTTGCTCTCGAAGACCGTGGTCCATATTTGGTACCCCGCGGTACAGCCCGTTGCGAGCAGCAGCACGAAGACAACGAGGAGAATGACCACGCGGTTCGTTGTGGATTGAATTGCAGGTGCCTTTGATCTGGGGCTGTGGCTAGCATTCATGCGAATTTTGCATTCTTCTCCTGTGTTAATGACCATCCCAATCGCTCTATTTGTATTTCTCAATGTGCTCCCGCGGTATACAACGTTTTCTGGGGTAACAGGAGATGTCTTCCCATTGGCTGAGACCTTGCCATAAAAGTTATACAGGTCGAGATTAGGATCTTCTACGGCAAAAGAAGCACGGCATTTGAATAAATCAGCCACAGTCTCGCAGGCAGGCATTGTTGGAGGCCTCCTAGTCTTGAGATTGGTCTCACCATCCAGTTCCATGGTCTCGATGTATGCAATCCCATCTCTCCCATCGGCGTGAAGAAGCACGATATCGGCGGGGATCGGGTCATTCCGCTTCAAATCGATGATGTCTCCGACTTTGAGGTCTTTCCATGACCCGGAACGCCAGGAAACTCCACCAATTGTCTCGGAAGCCCCGAGAACATCAGCATCCTCCATGAGTCCATTTCTGGTGACGACGGAGGTCGCTTCAGACATTTCTTTGCTACTTGAATCTCTTCTTGTGAAGACGTTCCAGTATTTTTTGCTCGTGTTGAAAAGGGTTGATGGCAAGATCGAAATTCTACCAGATTTCGCGGTGGACAGAACACGCGTCGAATTTCTGTTGTCCACTTTGTCTAGTTGATAACGACGGAAATCATCATAACCTTCTCTGGCTATGGTAAACGAGAGAAAAAATAGCAGCGGGAGGATTGTCGTGTAGGATCCCGTTGTACTGAGCCCCGGGATCAGTTGCAGAATGCCGATGATAAGGAAGAATAGATTGGCAATTTTCGAGAACTGGAACCAAAGTTGGCAGGGCAGAAAGTTCCAAATGTTGTATCGGCTTGAACGGATACCGTTGTTGATGTATGGCTGCCCGGTTCTTTCATCAATCAGGGGTGTGTCTCGGAAACCGCTGAGCTCAATATGACGGCCATCTTTGGTGCGGGGCACCTCTTTCTGTCGAAGGATGCCATGAACGAAAAACTTCCTATACCAGAAGCCAGTCTTTTGTAACAAGTTTTCTCTGTTCAATTTCAAGGAAAACCTCAGGGGCGGAAATCCGAGCCTTGCCGGAAAAGGTCTTGGGTAGCGTTTACGATTTGTCGACTTTTCCATATCCCCCTGAGTTGAGGGATCACAGCTCAAGGTAATGGTTTTAGAGCCCGCATTCTGCTTCTCGACCGGGCCTCGTTTCCATTCATCGTGTTCCTTCGAGCTTGAGATCGACTCCTCCAATGCTGTCCCGTTGATCGTGGCCCCGTTAGACTCTGGCATGGAAGGAATATCTTGAGACCAAGGTTCTGAGGGCGCGGATGGCACGGTAAGTGTTGGGATATCAGTTTCCGATGTGGCCATAGGAATGTCTGACAACATGTTACGGTTGTTGACCTGATCTGGCATCTTTTGGGCCAAATCTCGATTTTGCTTGGCCGGTCCACCCATCGCCAGCTTGCCAAGGCGAGAGCTGGTTATATGCAGGCCCGTGCAGGCCACCGCAACTCACTCCGAGCACAAGTCGGCCGGTATCGATCATCCATTTGGCGTTGCCTCGTGGTGAAAAGCTTAAAATATTCCAAGTGTCGATGTCGGCACTGTTGAGAAAGACGCGAAGTCGCGATGGTGGTTCGTGAATGTGGAGACTTTGAAGTGAGACGGCGAATAGAGGCCAATGACGTGGATCTCACTGAATGCGAGCCAAGATTTGTGGCGAGTCAGAGATGCCCCTCGCCGCACAAGCCATGGTTGTGGCTGATAATGAGACAACGTCGCAATATCTTCATCTGGATAATTCCACTTGTGATCACGGCGTTCCGTGGTAATGAAGCCGCCTGTGAACATTTCGGACTACGGGACTGAATTGAAGCAATCTTAGTGGTTGTTCTATTAATTGTATCCTTTCCAGCTTTGAATCAGCCATCGTTCCTGAGTCGGCAAATTCTCGGTCACGGTCGGCGAAGCAAAAACAATACCCGTCACTGGTTCCCCCCAACGCAAAGACGACACCGAGTATTCACGATTCCCTCCTGAGGCAATTCGGAAACCGTGGAGCATAGTCGACTGTACGCTCGAGGTTGGGGTTGAGGGTGGAGATATGAAATCCAAGCGCAGTGACAAGTGGTCGCACCCACGATAAGCAATTGGTCGTTTCCATAATGGCAAGACATAGGATACTGATCATGGATTCTTCCCTATTGAACAAATTTCTGGGCTCTTTTCTGAGTTTTCTCAATGAAATCTTTCAGATCTCAGACGCTCAGATGGTTGCTCGTATACGGCAACGGGGTGATGGGATGCCCCGCAACTGCATCACCTTCGAATGATTATACGGCGACGCAATCTCAACGCCTCGTTGTTGTTATCCTCGTCAGATAGCTAAATACTTTGCAACTATCAAGTGGTTGTAAGGAGGGACGATGAATAAGATACAGAGAGTGGGCCATCCAGTTGTGGGGTCGGAAAAGGACCCTTGGCAAAGGTGGACCAGAGTCACCTACTTGAATATGGCGACTCGTGCCTACCCCGCCTCTTGCGGTTCCGACGCTGCTGGATTAGCTTGGACTTACTCCACCATCTCGCCAACATTTCCGACGGATGTCAAAGCACGCAAGGAACCCTAGACAAGTGGGTGCAAGAGATGCGTCGATCCCCCATTCCTGGAGTTCCCGGTTACCTTGGTGGACAAGATAAAGATCTTCCGTAATCAAGACTCTGTGCTATTGAAGTCTGCTCTTGAACCAATACTTCGGAAATTCAGTGTAAAAATCAAAAGACAGTATGGCTCCAATCGCACTCTCCCCAGCCACATCACCCAAAATCTCGCCGGCGCCAATCCCAGAAATTGCCTCGTGAGTTTCCTTCCCTTTGAATTGCAAACGATAGAAATCTAATTACTGATACTTAAGTACCAGGTCAAAATTTCAGTGCAATGACTGGCGTGCCAACCTCCAGAGAGATGGTTACGCCGTCGTCAAAAATGTCATTCCCTACGAACGAGCGGTTTCATACCAGCGAAAGGCATTTGAATGGCTAACCTCCTTCGACACCAAACTTGATATCAATGACCCCCAGACTTGGACAAAGGAAAATCTTCCTGTGCAGAGCAAAATCAATACTTTTCACGGATATGGGGTAGCGCATGAGCGATTTATGTGGGAAGCCCGGATGGAACCTGGAGTTCTGGAAGCATTCGAGACAATCTGGGGCACCTCACAGCTGCTTGCGAGTTTCGATAGTCTGAACGTTACATTCCCAAATCGAAAAGACGTACCACGAAAGCCAGCCTGGGAACACATCGACCAAAGCCCGCTGCGACGAGGGCTCCATTGCGTGCAGGGGATCATCAATCTATCGGTATCCGGTCCTGAGGATGGGGGTTTGATGGTCTATCCTGGATCCCACGCCCTTAATGATGAATTCTTTGATACTCAGACTGACAAGTCATCTTGGGATCCATTGGACAGGTACATGTTTGACCAAGATCAGCTTGCTTGGTTCCGCAGGAGGGGCATTCATCCAAAGAAAGTTTGCGCTGGAGTTGGAGACCTGATTCTCTGGGACAGCCGTACAATACACTATGGGGCTGAGCCGGAACCTTCAAGTACGACTGTTCGCACGGTCATCTATGCCGCCTATACTCCTGCCATCCTGGCTTCTGAAGAGGCTCTAAAAGTCAAAGCCGAGATCTTTAGAGCCTATGGTGGAACTACCCACTGGCCTCACGACAACATAGTGAAAAGAAACAATCAAACGTTTCTTGAAGACGGAACACGAGACCCGAGAGATCGCGATGCGCCAATAGAGTTGTCTGTGATGAGCGATGAGTTGTTAAGGCTGGCTGGTGTCAAGTCTTACTAGAAACAACCAGCACCCGCGCATCTGGCATAGTGTGGGGATCGAGCTGAAAGGCATATTTGCCACAAAATTGTATCAATGTTATAAATGTCCAACCAGCACATCTAGAGTTCAATGGCGATCCCTGGTGAAAGTTCATTTCGAATGGATTGCCAATCATGGCTAGCGTTCTTTGGAAATGAAGTGGATCACCGATGCCAAAGTGGGCGCCTTTCCCCGCTGCAATGATGCTGCCGTCGCATGCGCTAATAAGAAATCTGCACCCGTCGCATCCACTCAGATGTTCTCAATACATGGGCTTATGTGGCGGTCTTTGATAAGAAGCATACAAATATGGCACCTGCCAAGGATCAATTAGTGTTTGAATCGAATAAGTATGCTAGATATTCCACGTCCGAAGGGAATAGCTCGACTGGATTTTCGAGAAGATCGCTTCATCGATCCCTCACATTCGAACAACTAGGTGGAGCCAAAATGTTCTTCGCTCCAAGTGCTCGAATTCGCAAACAAGCTGCCCAACCTCCTTCGGCTATCGTCAACACTGCTGAAGACAGCCTTCCAGTATGGTATAAGGATGCCAGTCTACGGAAGATGATGTTTTGGTGTGGATGTATCTTTGCAGCGCAGATATGCACAGGCTTTGATGCAACCCTGACAGCAAACTTCCAAAGTTTTTCAATTTGGAAGACGGGTGAGTTGTCAGGCTTCACCATGACTACATCAAGCTCACTCTCTTATAGATATGAAGATTACCAATGCGTCCCAACTGGGCCTTGTTTCTATGATTTATTTTCTCGGGACATTCTGCGGAAGTATTCCTGGTTCTTTCATCACTGACAAGTTGTGAGTCTCCTGAGTCAAAGCCGACGGGAGGGAAAGCAAGTAGTAATTTTCTTAGCGGACGTAAAGTTGGTCTTGCCACTGGACAGGCTATGACAATTGTTGGCGCAGCGTTCCAAGCTGGATCTCACGGTCGTAATCAGTATATGGGTTCTAGGTTTATCCTCGGATTCGGTATTGCTTTTACAACCTGCGCGGGACCTGCACTGCTAAGTGAAATCGCCCACCCGCGACTACGTGGTACCCTAGTGTCCTTTGTATGCACCAAAATTTCTAGTGTTTAGAGTTGTCGTCACTAAATCTCCGGTAGTTCAACCCTTTTTGGTATCTTGGAAGTATCATCGCTGCATGGACCTGCTTCGGCACCAGTCATTTCCCCAAGACTGAACATTGGACTTGGCGTATGCCGTCTCTATTCCAGGCCATCATCCCATGTATTCTACTGCCTCTCATATATTTCATGCCAGAGTCTCCTCGATGGCTCTCGTCTAAAGGCAGAAGGGATGAGGCCATATCCACTTTAGCGAAGTACCATGCCAATGGCGACACCAGCGATGCCTTGGTGATAAGGGAAATTCAAGAGATCGAGTTAGCGATGGCACAAGCTGCGGAAGGTGTCACTTGGAAAGCGCTTGCCACAAACCCCCAAAACAGAAGGAGGGTTTTCATCGTCATAACTATGACCTTGATGGCACTGTGGTGGTAAGTCCGAGCCGTGTAGAGACTCCTGTCGCATGACTGACGATGATTTGTAGCATGCAGAACGTCCTCACTTACTATTTCGTGCCGGTCCTCCAATCCATTGGAATCACGGACACAACCTCTCAAACCGGTATCAACGGTGGGTTAAACATCGTGAACCTCATCGCCTCCATAATTGGAGCATCACTCGCCGAAAAGATCGGGCGTCGAAAGCTCTGGATGGGATCTTTCATCGGCATGATCTTGATAGCAGTTCCGTTCATATCCCTGAGCGCAGTATTTGCACAATCGAGCCCAAAAAACACGGGCACAGCGTACGGTGTTGTGGTTTGTCTCTTCCTCTTCGATATCGCCTATAATATCGCCTGCAACCCGCTTCTCTACTCATACCCCACCGAGATCATGCCTTTCTACATGCGCTCCAAGGGCCTTGCTGTCAAGAACATGGTCGGGCAAATCGCCCTCATCATCAACATGTATCTGAACCCGATTGCCTTGGCCGCTATTGGGTATTACTATTACATTTTCTATCTTGGTCTCAACTGCATGTGGCTCATGCTCATTTGGATGTTCTTCCCTGAGACCAAGGGCTATACACTGGAGGAGCTCGCTATGTTGTTCGACGACGATGCAGATATCATCCATGGCGTTTGGAAAGCTGATACGGAAAAAGAGGAGGTTGTTGTGGTAACAGAAGTGAATGAGAAAGTGAAAACATAAGGATATTAAGTAGTATCATGGATAATCTCAAAATTGCTATGTCAGACTACTGAAAATAATGACGAGATAGGTGTGTCTTTTCCCAAGGAGAAACGTCCAAAATAACCCACCAACCTTTTCCAACATCTTTTCAAAAACAATGCCACAGATTAGTCGAATTATCCCATCTCTGCCCCGGAAGTGCATGTGTATCAGCTTCCCCCCGTTGACGCCGTTGCACCAGGCGCAACATTGATAATGGGAACTGATAAAAACACCACCAACACTGCTGAAAACCTTTCGGCCGTTAGCTAGGACAGTTTACCATAAATCCATGGTATACTCACGCAGCAGTAGCGGTGAAAACTTCCACTCTGGAACAATTCGTGAACGAAGCCACGCCAAGAGCGAATATCACAACGAACCCAGCAAGACAGAGGAGAAGGTTTGTCAATCCATGAAGGCGAGATAGAACGGCAATGGCGATTGTCGGGAGCAGACATGCGACAATGGTTGAGATGGGACTGGCTAGTGTGAGACCCCCTCTTTCCGATGACCATACCCCCATTGATTTGGCGTTTATTCCGCTTTGTACTCTTGTTTTTCGTGGTGGCAGTGGGATCGATGCCGACCTAACATTCTCCACGTCGGAATATCTGCGATTTCTCCGCCTTTTTCTGAACTCACGGAAACTTTTGTTGAATGGAACAAGGTAGTTTACCACCCATCGAGTGAAATTACTGTATTTTCGAGGTGATGTTGTCGCTACGAGACCAAAGCTGCTCGGGGGAGGATTGGTCCAAATGAGCGCCCAGATGAGCCTCCAGAGTTGCGACCAGAGAGAGGGACCTATCTCATGTTCTTCGTATAGATCACCCCAGGTAGATTGCTCTCCGTTGCCACTGATGCAAAAGTCGCCGCACTCAGGGTCTCGCAGCCAGTCTCGCAGCCAGTCTCGGAAACCTTTCATATTGTAGTTATCGGGTTCCGGCAGCGCCGAAACCTGGGAAAACCGAAGCAGGGCCTTGTCTTTACAGGCAATGAGCTTTTGCAACAAAATGTAAAATATCGATTGACTGACTGTATTCTTTCAACAAGGTACGAATCTCAAGGACGAGTTTCCACTGCCTTGAGCCCTCTTCGCCTTCCCCGTTAATGGAACCCACCATGAAGTAGGCATGTTTTGCATAACGTTGTTCTTCCTCATCACCAAGTTGATGGTCCTTATGCTCCTGTTTGTGCAATTTTTTCCGGAGCACTGTGAGTTGCGTTTGGTAGTAGAGAAGGCTCTTAATGTTGATATCTCTGAACCGATCAAAGGCTGCGAAATCGGGGGTTTTGGCCATCATTAAAGCCACTTTTGGCCAACCCGGCACTGGCCTATCAAGATTATGGATATCATCATCCCAAGTACTCGGAAGAGTCCTATATGGATCTTTCCTGCTTTCATTCGATGCGCTTGGATCTGCTGGTGAGATTTGGATTGAATCAGGATTAGTTGCACCAGCTTCATCTGTAGCAGCGGTTAAATGTCCATCGGTTGCCATACTAGTAACTTCAGGCCCAAACTTCATATACAGAGGTATGCAAAATTGTTGAAAGATAAGAATGATAAGTGGTTTGACTCGGTCGCAGGCTTTGCACGAAAGTCGAGTTGGCCTACTTCTTGATCCTTAGACTGAAGCGATGGTGGGCACACCCAGGACATTATTGCAGGGGCACTTGCATAAATGTAATGTGGGGGGTCAAGTGGTTACACACAGCCTTGAACTAGTGTGAAATAATTGGTCCCGTTCCCTCACCGCTTGTGCGTAATTTTCCCATTTAGTACGATTGAGATGCGTTGGCAATGGAACTGGACGCATGACGGCTGGTCAAAATTTCGATTGCTCAGCGCCCACTGTAGAGCTCTATGGCTGGAAAGGGGCAGAATAGCGAACAAACCTCGTAAAAGGCTGCCAACTACCCCACCAAGGAAACGCCCGCCTCACCACAATACTTGAAAGCCTGGCATGGCGAATCAGTGAGCACCACGTAACCGCGATACTCGGCAGCACTTCAAAGATGAATATAGCCGTTACGCTCTTTTTGGGGAACATGAATCCTTCTCTTGGTAAAGCAATCTCAGAGGTAAGATATATCGTACTTGTACAATCAACTGGTAGCTAATAAATTTCACTCAAGGCACCACGAACAGCGTTGTTCCAAGACGCAAAACTAAAACATGGCAGTTGACCCAATAGCCGTAACGGCACTTCTTATCTCCCTCGTCGCCCTCCTCGCCGCATTCGCCCAGCTCCTACAGCAATACTTTGCAACAGCCGACGGTTATCGGCAATGTTTGCCTGAAGTCATGGGCAAAGAATGGGGAAGTAAGACTCGAAAACGGATGCGCTGGAGAGAACTTCGTTATGAAACTATATATTATGTCCCAAGTTTATCTGTCGAACGCGCGACCTTTGCAGATAGAGAGCTCGACAGGACTGGAATTTACCCATTTTCAATAGATTGGGATTCGTTGGATCTCTCCCGGAAGTACACTTTGGCGGCTGAGGAGAAGACCAATGCGCAATTACACGACGAGGGTACTTTCTCCATTGCTGTATTTTTCACATCCATTCTAAATTGCTCATTTCTTAGATTTCTTGTTTTGTACTTCTAGATTTTTAATTTAATTTAATTTATTATTCTTTCATTCTATCCGACCTGACAGGCTCTCTGCAGCCCACAGCGCACGATCAGATGAGCTGGGGGGAAAGCTTTGTACTGCATCTTCTTGCTCAGACGTTCTTTCTATATTTCTACCCTACAAATCGAAAAATCTAATAGTTTAATAGACAGGAAAGAACTGACCGAGGGCTCGGGAGAGAAGGTATGCTGGGTTGCTCTCTTACGGCGACTCCGAATTGCGCAAGGTGATATTCAAAGGGTATTTGAAGCTGCTGCCGTTCAGAAAGCGCAGGGAGAAGGGGATAAACAGGCAGATCCAATGTCAAGTACTCCTGTTGGCTTATGCATGCATATCTTGAGGCGCTCATGGGACTTTATGGTAAGTTATTTCCAGCGAGAGCTTGTCAAATTGACACTGTTTGACGTAACATCACAGCCAGCTGAGGTCGTTCGACCTCTATGTATGAGCACAGTCTTTGACATCGCAGTCATTGCGTAAGACTCTCTGGGTTACGAGAAGCCCGGGATGTTGCTAACTACTAACCTTTAATAGCATTCGCCTCAATATGACATGGAAGGAGTTTAATCCCATGACTGGAACCCTACTTGCGGAAGGCTCAGGCCAACTCATCACTTCAAGAGTCGTGCGATCTCTGGGATTATGTCTCGAATACACAAGAACTGACCGCCTGGTGCCTTCAGATCCTACAGCGATAGTTCGGTCCCGCCGCAGCATCGGTGATCTATTACTAAATGCTTACCTCCCCGTGGCTGGTGTATCCGACTTAATTTTCGGCATTGTCCCAGGAAACAACAACCTGAATTGTTTCGATCGAAGCATTGGAAGATTAAATGAGATCACCGCGTTCCTAGATTTCTTGGACAATACAGGGGCCGAGAATCTGGGGCTATCTGAACACCTTAAAGCCGCGATGGAAAAGAAATCAGGATGGCTTCCTGGTTTTAATGACGTGATACCACTGACGGCGGCGAAAATGAGTAGTGCAGCCTCGAAATTGCGCAATATTCCAATGCCGAACAAGTACCATCCTGGTCTCCTACGAACCAGAGAAGGCCTTCAAGTATTCTGCAAACGACTGCAACTTTTTATGGCGCAACAAAAACCATCCACATTCATACAACTTCAACGGGTACAAGATCAGATTTCCAAGTTCGAGGCCAAGCACAAGGAGTTGTGGAACGCCAACGACTCAGCGTGGGCATTTGTACCGCTAAACCACATGGTCTTTCCCGTCCCTGCTTATGAGGCTGCCGAAGAGTACCAGAAAGAAATCCACAATGCTCTAGATGCCTCAGAAGCTTTCCTTGTTTCAATCAATGAGGACCCCCTAGGATCCATCCGCAACGACCGAAAAGACCAAAAACCCGGCTTCTGCTACGACACTCTCCTGGTTGAGCATCTGCGAATGGCCGTCATGAGTCATGGAGAACTTACAGATCTGGACACAAAGTTGATCCCCGAACACGCGCTTCGCCCTCTTAACTCTGGTCGTCAATGGCTTTTAGCTTCAATGGATATTTACTGGGATAGTTTGGAAGATCTGGCGGGAAAGGTTGCCCAGTATACGGGGTGTAAGGTTGAGTTAGCCATTGAGGCTTGGGTTACGATGATTTTCCGAGCCTTTTGTTGGCATCATTGTCATCATCTTATCGCGGCTCAAAGCATCATTCCTTCTGAATGGCATGGAAGTCAGATGCCTGTTTATATTGGATAGAAGGGAAGCTTCTAGATTTTAAATGGGAGTTGGCCGGATCAAGGATAAGTATGGTCTAAGGAGCAAGTTTAGTTGCGGATATCTCCTGACTGGATACAAGCAGCAACTTGATCTTTATTTTCTTAGTGCACTCATAGTTTGTTGTTTTGTCGAATGCGGAGTGTATAATCTGCCACGCCTTCATCCAAGGCACTAGAGGTTCAGTTACCAAGTCTCCGTTAACAGCTCTTTATGCCGTCATTAAAAAGAAATAAGCCTCATCAACGACACAAGCATAGATTAATTTATCCGCGATTGCTCCAAATTTATGACTCACAAATTCCCAGCACCTCCAGAAGATATCGTAACACTTTCCGAAAACATGGAAGATAAATCCCAGACGGTTATAACTAGACTTCCTGTTAGCATAGCCCCAACGTTATATTAAGGGTATAACTACTAACCACTATCGTGACCCTTCTCAGGAGGCTTTTCAGGCTCAACGCTTAGTGCGATTTTGCACTTTCAATCAACATCAAATGTCAAAGACAATTATCCACTTGTCAAAACGCAACAATGTTTACATGGATCCTCCTAATCGCAAACACCGGCTGTCAACGGGATCGTTGCAGCTAGGGGGGCCGCATTCGTTTCCGCTGGCGAAGTCGAACGCCATTGCGAAGATTCAAAAGGTTCTCCTAACTTACCAATCACATCTGAAGACCTAGCCCTACTTTACTAGCACCCGCGAGCAAGTCGTACGGCCTACCTTCCTTTAGTATTGAGGGCTCAGCTACTCTCGGGTTACACATAGCCTTGGTTTGGCGTGAAATCATTGGTCCTAATCACTCACTGCTTAAGCGGAATTTTCTCAGTTAGTGCAACTGAGATGCGTTGGCAATGAAATTGGGGCGGCGCGCAATAGAGACAGGAGTCTCTCAATGAGTTTTGGTTATTCTAGTAACTAGATAAGGCTGGTCAACATCTCGATTGCTCGACCCCCACTGTGAGGCTCCATAGGCTGAAAGCCTGCTAAGTACCCAGTCTGCAACTCCAAATCCTTCTCCTCCTTCTCATGAATGTGGCCGGCCACAAATCCATCCTTCGAATGATCATTATTCGCCACAAACCAGCAAAGAATCATGCCCAACCCGCCAAACGCGAAACTGAGAAAGAACACAGTCTTATACGCCTCTGAATTTGCATATCTATATGCTGCCGACGCCACCTCGGTGATCTGAGATGTCAGACCAGGCACATTGGTGCTGTTCAGAGCGAATGTGCCTCCAAGTCCCTTGACGAGGGCTGGAATTGAAGAGCGAAGACCAGCCTTTTCGGCAGCAGAGACGACGTATTGTGGAATTGTGGTTTGCAGACGCGACGACAGAGTGGTGGAGAATACAGCGACAGCGAGCACGGAGCCGAAAGCTCGGATAGCGCCGACGAGACCACCAGCCGTTCCTATCTCCTCTGCAGAATTGTTAGCTATTGTCACTGAAATCTTGAGAACAGATACTTACCCTGAGTGCGAGTGGGAAGGTAGTTGTGGCGATTGCTTGACCTTCCATCATGCCGATGAAGAGATTGCCGGTGGTAATGAGACCCATAGTGAGATGGAGATTCAGGGGGTTCGCGGCACATGCCATAAGAAGGGGGGCGGATATCGTCATACAGGCAACGATACCGTAGCGTGGTCCGACAAAAGTGGTTACAAAACCGCCCAGCATCTGACCAAAGACATAGCCAAGCACCACAAGACCAAAGAGCGTGCCTGTATAGTCGGCGGAGAGGCCAGGATACAGCATACTGACAGCTTGAGGCCATATGAGAGATCCACCATAATAGGTGCAGGCTCCAATAGCTGTGAGCCAGGCACATGCCTGGTATCGTAGGTTCTTGAAAAGGTGGAGCGGCAGGAAAGGCTCGCGGTTTGCGATTGGCAGATAGATCTCCCACAAGATGAACATGATGAAGGTCACCGCTCCAGATACTAGGGCGCCAATGACATGGGCGCTCTTCTAGGGGTACAGAATTCCTCCCCAGATCAGGCCAAGGAGGAACAAGAGCAATCCAGCCACATAAAGGAAGATTCCGATACAGTCAAAGTGCAGAAGGATGTTTTTTTGCTACCTGCTTTCGATGCAACATCTTAAAAGTGGGAGGATGGTAGAAGAAGTACCAGCAGACGACAATAAGCGCGTTGATGGCAATCATGAAGTAGAAGCAGCCTCTCCACTTGACACTAGTGTGTGTCTGCAGGGGGAAAGCGATTTTTGGGGCCAGTGAATTCGTAGGGATGGTCATGAAGTACGCATATGAGTTGGCAACATATCGCCACTTCATAGGAACGAGCTCGCCAATAACCCAGGGTCTCTTGCCCCATTCCCGTTTTGTTGTAGGAAGTGAACAACGTCGGATGAGATGCAGCTGCAAGGTGCTTGAGGGTCGGAAACCATTGGGTTTCCATTTCTTGAGAAAGCCCAGTGTGGAATACCACAGCGAGATCTGGCTTTTGATAAAAATCGGTCTTGATGTAGTCATGATAGGAACCGGTCCAAAGATCTAGGGATCTTGTTCGGCCACCCGAACTGCGCTTAGGGCAGCAGTCCATTTTCATTGACGTCAAACCCCCTGAGCTCTTCACGGAGACGTCGAGGCCTACACAGGTGAGTTCAACACTCTCCAATGAGGGCAGGAGGTGAAGCAGTTCCTCGAAGATCATGAGGGAGGTAACCTCTCGTGAGGATGTGCAGATGAGATGGAACTTGATTGTCTCCCGCGTACTGAGATCTGGGAACAATTCTTCCAACGCAGCAATAATCGTGAGCGGCATCGTTAGGCTTTCTGAGTTATACCTTAGTAAACCAGTGACTCTTTACGCCATAATGTCCGCGCTAGCGGGCTGCATCTCAGGTGTCATCATCAAAGCGAGCATGCTTTTGTTCGATACATTGGTATAGTAGTCATACCATCCCATGACAATCAACAGTGGTATATATTTCTTTCTTGGTCGTTCGGTACAAATTGGCGGAGGTTTGTGCCCTTTCTCATAGTGATGCTCTATGAGGAACCACGAGTCTTGTATGATCTGTTGGAAGGTCTCGCAGTCAGATGTGGGGTGCGTGTGTGGACAATCGGTACAAAATGAGCCTATGGAATATTTCTGGCACGGCGCGGGTCGATCATTTCCTTCGATTTCAGGGGTAACTCGGTGGCAGTGGTTGCAGAAAGGCTCGTACCTATTATTTATATATTAGTGGCTGTAGTTTCGACTCAGGAAGGGTGCTCGGATGAATGAATGGGCCATGACTTAGATCAGAAGACGATGGCCATCCTCCTTGTATTTGGGATTCTGTGCTCTGAATTTGCCAAGTTCATGAAACTACGAAACAAGTTAGGACTCCTGGTAATACGGATCGAAAATGAATTGTCTACCTTCTCTTTGCGATACTGCTGCCATGATTTGCCAGAAGGCACGCATGTTCTTTACTTGCTAGAGGCCTCCAATATCTTGCAGGTCTCTTTATGGCCTCTCTTCCAATCTTCCCGTTGGCATTCCTTGGAGCAGTATGACACGCGTTTGCATCGAGCGCATTTAATTTTGGAGACTCGGCCCAGCATAAGTAGTTGATGCAGACTGCATGTGGAATGGCAAGGATTGGCAGAGGAATGGAGGCATTGGCCTCTTCGATTAGGTCCAGTTCTGGATTCATGGAGTCAAACGCTGTAAGTGGTCTCAAAAGATTGTAAAGGTTGGAAGATCTTTAGTGGGCCTCGAACGCGTCTCGTAGACCCCTCGCTAACCCCTCGTAACGAACCCGGGCTCAAAAGTCCGTGTTTTTAGGCCATCTTCAGGGCTTGGCGAGCCTCATCAAACCAGCTACAGGCCTCAACAATTTTTATCATTTGGGAATTATACGACAACAACAAATAATAAAGGATTTTTGTCTAGTTATTGCGAAAGAATTTAGGTAATCTTTCTTTTAATCATTAAATTTTGGGGTATTTAATTATTTCTGTTTTTGATTTGTATGCAGAAGCTCCTAACAACACGGACTTTTGAGCCCGGGTTCGTAAAGTCGTCGCCACTACCCCGCCCCCTCTTCTAGCCCCCTTTTTCTTGAACCGACGAGGGTTTCACCTAGAGATACCCTATTAGAATAAAACAACGATTTCTCAATGGAACCAAGAAAAGCCTACAACATTCAGTCATGGAATATCTCCTGGACACAAATCGATCTAGCAAATGTGATAATTGGCTATAGTGGGCACAGGGCCACAAGAGATCCCAAACTCTCCCACAAACCCCCCACCAAAATCCACCTCATACAAGCGCCCTCCTCAAGCTCTCCCTCAGATCCTCCCTCTCCAACCCCAACTCCCCATTCGCCAAATCATCCTCCTTCGGACTCTTCCCCTGCCCATCCCTAAACTCAAACACCTTCAAATAATCACTAAACGCCGAATAGTCACCTTTGGCTAACTTCTCATCCGCAGCCTCCGTAATCCCATCCGTACTTAAACGATTTACCGTCCACTTCGTACCCGTTACTTCTTCAGCAATCTTCAAAATCTCGTTTTGGGTGGTACGGAAGGAGGCGATGTCGATGTACTTGTTGGCGAATTGGTCGGGGTGCTGCAGGATAGAGACAATGGCAGAGCCGATTGTAGGGAGGTTGGTGACTGTGAAGGGCTCGTTGCCGGAATCATAGATCGTGGCTGTTTTTGTGGAGAGGTTGAGGCCTAGGGAGCCGCGTGGGATGCCCTGTCTTTCAATTAGCTAAATTACTCCTAATTCGAAGGCCGCCGGTCAAAAGTCTTCGACATCAGTGTACGTTTGCGCAGCCGACAGATTCGCTGAATGTTCTGTAGTAGGGGACAGCCTATAACCTTGCCGGAAGACAAGATTCCCCCAAAAGCCCGGTGTTCCCTTTGAGGCTATTGACGCAGCAATGCCTCCAAAATAGGAACCGAGTATCTTTCAGCACATGGTTACAGTATGTTATAAGCCGTCCTTGCTGTAATTCTAAAGACTTCAGGGCCTGAGAACACGGGCATGCCCTGATGTCCAATACTTCCGACCAGGACCTTCATATAGAGAAATCACTCACCCAGTCAAAAAACAAATTACTCGAAATCCCCGTCCAACTAAACCCCTCCTTCTCCCCAGCCAACTTCTCCAGCAGTTCCCTAGCCTGTATCTTCGCACCAAGCACCTTTTTGATACCACCTTCCTCCAACCTCAAAACATTAACCCCAAATTCACTGGGAATAAACCTCCTCACCCCAACTCGCGCCGCTACCTCAATCACCTTCATTTGCACGCCAAGAGCAGGCGTCGCAATCGTTGATACGACGGCATCTTGACCTTTGAGAGCTCCTTCGAGGGAGGTCTCGGAGTCGTAGTTTGTTTTATATACATGTACGCCTGAGGGAAATGTTGCGGTTGAGTCGGAGCGTGTTAATGCTGTGACGTTGAAGCCGGAATCGAGGAGAGACTTGACGACTGCCGTTCCAAGGTTTCCCGAACCCTAGAAGCAATTAGGAGGCGATTCAGCGGGCACAGGGTGTTTACTTACGCCGACGATGGCGACGTTTTTGATTGGGGACATGGTGAAGTTACTGATGAAGTATTGGGCTAGAGAAAAGTATATTGAAGGAAGGAGATTCATTCTGGAGACGTTTAAGGGGATTTGATCGCGCCATATGGGTGGTTTCTTACGTGGAGGGAGGGGTATACGGCCCCACCTGCCCCACTGGGGGGTTGAAGCAGTTTGAGATATAGCATGGCTTGAAAGGTATATGATTAAATCTGGGCTGGAAATTCGCTTCTATCAATTCTTTGTAGCTTTCATTGTTCTTTTTACTTCAATTTAGGTGAAGTCAAATTCCACAACTTCAATTCGCAGCCAACACCCTCCCAACACACTCTCCAAACCCCACCCCCTTCCCAGCACTCGCACTCAGAATCACCACATCCCCATCCTCCAAAAATACCCTCTTCTCCATCTCCCCATTCGCACCCTTAACCTCCACTCCCCCCGTCTTCGCAAGTTCCAGCAAACATCCCCGACTATCCCTCGTATTCCCTGAAATCGTACCAGTAGCAATCAAATCGCCGGTATTGATATTACACCCATTACTCGTCTGATGAGCAATCAGATCCCTGAGTGTCCAATACAGGCTTGAGAATTGCGTCTCGCAGATCACCGATGCTTCTGGTGCATCTTTTGGTTGGAGGGAAGCGGAGAGTTTGAAATCATAGCTTGAGTTCGCGTCCGAGTCTTGCAGGTACTCCGCTATCTTGACATCTGGATCTCGCTGCGGAGAAGGGGCTTTGAAGGGAGCCAATGCATCGAGTGTGATGATCCACGGCGAGATACTGGTACCGAATGACTTCCCATTTAATGGGCCGAGCGGATTCATTTCCAGGCCTTGGATATCACGAGCTTTGCCCCTTAGCATTTTATCCACCCCAAACTAGAAACAGAAACAGAAAAAGAAAACTCACCACTCCAATCATTAACCAACACAACCCCAAAAATGGCATCCTCCGCCTCCCCCACCCCCACACTCTCCCCCATCCCACTCCCCCTCCCAACCACAGCCCCAACCTCCAACTCATAATCCAGCCTCCCGGTCGCCCCATAAACCACCTTCCCCTCAGAATCCCAAAACTGACCCTTAGGCCTCACAATATCAGTTCCCGAAACGACGATAGAAGAGGTACGTGCTGTGTAGCCGACGGGGAAGTGCTTGAAAGATGGCGGGAGCGACCGTTTTCCTAGCACGGCTTCAGAGGCGTTGAGCGCGTGGTCGATGGAGCAGGAGAAATCGGTGAAGTCGCCTATGGAGAGGGGGAGGTGGAGAGTCACGTCTGAGATAGGGGAGATGCAAGTAGGAGATAGAGTTCCAGTGCCGTTTTTGAGGGCAGCTTGGAGGGCGGTGCGGGTTTCGCGTTGCGAGGATTTGGGGAGGGCGGCGAAGGGGTTGAGCACTGGCTGATGGGCGTCAATTGTGAGGAAAGACAAATGGATCAAGGATGGGATACCTCAGAGAAAGTCTTCGCGGTTGATTCCGGCACCGATGGCAGTAAGCCCGCCTTCACAAGTTCATCCAGAAAAATCACTTCATCTTCCAGACGCGTGACGACGCTTCGCTGGGGATGGGCACCGCTGCTGCCGATACCATATGGTATATTATCCAACGAGAAATGGTCAGCATACATCGTGAATCAATTTCCGTAAAAAAACAGATCTCTGAAATACCATTCAATTCGCGCTTTCAATGAGCTGATATTTGGGGTGTAAGCTTTACATTTATTGCGGGCAATTCCCCGCCCCCCACCCCCACTTCATCCCGGATCCCGAGATCTACGTTAACTCCTACCGGGTTTTAAGGGACTTTTTTCGTTTGACAACGCGAATTGTCCCTACTGAGGCCAATCATCGCCTTTACATCCCTTCCAAATCGCGCTTTTACCGAAGCGCTTGGAAAAGGTCCTTGAAACCCGGTAGGAGTTAAGAGACCCGCCATCGGGACCATACCAAGCAAACTTGTGCGAGATACTTTTGTGTTTTGTTCGAGCTCATGTATCAAACAGATTATGGCGGAGAGAATGGGGGGAACGAAGGAAGAATAGACCGCTTGGTCCCCCATTAGATGGATGGAATGTCTTGAAAGCGGGGAATATCAAAGCGTACTCAAAACTCGGAATCGGGACTTGCCAACTAGGGTGATCAGAAAGGTATGTCCATGATCTAAAATACCAGTATGTATGTGCTTAAGAAAAGAATCCCATCACACCAAAACGCCCTGCCAAAATCATATCCACCCCCAAAAAATACCTCTAACCCCGCACCCCTCAGGATCTTGAACTACTATCCCCGTCCCCCTTCCTCCCAAACCCAACAGGTCCCTTCCTCTTAACCACCACCACCACGGTATAAAGCACCGCCATAACTCCCGCCAAAACCCCATAAACAATCTCCCCCGTCCTACTATTCCCCGCAAGCTGCAGGCCCAACCCCCCATTAACAACAGCGAGGATCATAAGCGCGCGCCCGTACCAGATATGGATATGTGAGACGGCGGAGCGCGAATTGCGTTTTTGGTATGTGTAGTGGTGTGCTAGGCCGAGGAAGGGCTGTAGGATGAAGAGGGCGACGATGGCGACGCCGAGGCGGGTGTGTGTGTTGTTCCAGAGCTTCTCGTCATTAGCATAGTTCCAATCTTTCAAAAGCAAGAAAGATGGAGGTAAGGGGGGGGCTTACATAGTCCCTAAACTGCGCCAATTTTATCCCAACTCCAAGCCCAGCAATCAAGCCACCCAGAGACAAAACTTGCACACCAGCATGTAACCAGGGGCTCCGCACAACACGCATAAGAATCGCGCCAAGCGGGAACAATATCACGACCACAGTCCCCATAAGAGCCCCATGCGCTTTATCATAACTCGCAATCGTACTCGCAGACGTCCCAACCACAACGCTTGATCCCGTCCCACTCGAAGCACTCGAAGCCGGCGGACTCGAACTCGTACTATTCCCATTCCCTCCCCCAGAAGAGTGAGACGGCACAAACGGATTCTCATCCTCACTCAACCCCGCCCCACTCAAATCCACAGAAAGCTGCTTATAACTCCCGGGCCCATGCTGCTCAATACTCACCCCGACATCCTGACTATTCAACGCACTGCCCTGATTCCAAGCACTGATCCACGGACTACTACTCGCATCCTTCGCACTCAGCAATTTACAACCCCCACAATGGAAATTCGCTACCATTTCTCCCCCAACAATGCCGCTGCCTTCTAACAATGTGATGCTAGATTGTAACGAGGAATCGGGAGTCGGTTCGATGTGGCCTTGTCCGCCGTCGCGAGCCGAAAGAGTTACGTTCCCGTTGCCGTCTGCGAACAGGATGAAGATTGTGGAGGAGGCCATTTGCCGCCCGATGCCGAGAGCGACCCATTGGTAGCTGTTGGGGGCGCGGAGCTGGATGTAGATTCCGCCGGTGGAGGAGGAGGAAATTTGGGAGGTGGAGGGGATGCCGATGCTGTAGGATATGCCGGAGGTGGGGGAGAAGGTTGATAGGGAGGTTGTTAGGGATGCTGGGTGGTTGTTAGCTTGGCCAGTATCAATACAGCGGAGTCGGGGAGAAGGGAGCATACCGAGAGTTGCTGCCACGAGGGCAGAGGCGCGTAATATCTTCATCTTCATCTTGCTCTTGCAATTATTCTATCGCGACACTCAACTTGATCTCGAAGAAAACAAGACACGAAGCCAAAATCGACATTGAATCTCAGCCAGGAGCACAGGCCTTTATTATCAATCCCGAAGACTCCTAAACCTTACGGCAGGGGGCTGAGGACTCAGCCTCCACCAAAAACAAATACCACACCCCCCATTGGACCGGCTGATGCCCAAACAAAGAAAGACGCGAGGAATGCATGCGAATTTATCTGCGCATGGGTAGATCACCCGCGGCACGGGATGAGCACTGCACGGAAGGGGAATAGGGGGTTTTTCTGATTGCGTACCATGGCTACTTGGCGATGTGGTGCCTGTCAGCTTATGCGTATCGCATTGTTTCGTTTCGTTTCGTTAGGCTTGGAGGTACATATATTGCATTACTGTCTTTATTGCGAATTCATGTATATCTTCAGCTCTTCAGCTTTGAATCAGAGGTATGGAGATGTGAAATTGATGTTGATATTGATAGAGAAGGGTCCAGCGCTACTGTGACCAGACGCGCCGGGGCCGGGCATTACTGCCCACTAAAAATAAGCTCAATCCGGGGTATTGACTGAAAGACCCACATTCGCTGCTAATCTTGGCAGTAAGAGTACCTAAGATGTTGGATGACAGCCTTGCATCGGGGAATATGACTTCCGTCCTTTATTTGTATTTTGTACCAAACAAGAGAGAAGGAATACCCGGATACTGAAATCCTACTCATATTCTCTTGCATTTGCGTATACATTTGTGGCTTACACTGGTCCTCAAAGGGGTTTACATGGTTCCGAAAAGGGTCAGGGATGACATGAGTGGCTGCCGGCCGATCTTCTCCATATGCATACGTTGCTTTCCTTGGAGCCTCCTTGGTACTTGCGCCTAGGAACTTAGAGTTTGCGTATTCGTGTCATATTATTGTTGTCAAGAGTTTGCAGATTTACGCAGCAATGAACACGCTTTCTGTTTTGGGATGCCGGTATCCCGGTCTTCTGCTGACTCGGACTACTTGTTTACGAAATTGGTCTTGTTAGTGGATACGCCGTATTGAAGGTCGGAGTTAAGAGATTCGGATAATGCTTGCTGTCATCGCTGGTGCGTATTGAAAGAGTCCTCGTTGGTTTTCATATTGGCGAAATTTAATTTCAGAGCATGCAGCATCTGGGAATAATTCTTCAAAGTCATCACATGTAAGCCGAGAGATATTTCATGAAATTTCAATTATACTATCAAACACGCATCTTCAACTATGCTCTCAAACGTGGCAAGATATAAACATCAGGTAGGATTTCCCTCCAGAACGCCAGATACGCCATTTAATTCGTCGCATCATGAGCTCGAGCATACAGTCCATCAAGTTCCACCACAATGTAAATCATCTACTCCAGTCTCCAGCCACCGCTAACTGCCAAAGAAATCAATCGAGAACTTTTACTTCTTGCACCCTTCCATCCAATGGCTCGACGAGTCAATCCAACTGGAGGAAGTATCCCTGAAAGGATAAGGAAATGGAAAGAATACCAATCATACACACATAAGAAAAAGCAAAGACAGCAAGACGTGTAAGTCTAATACGAGCTTTTGTCTAGACTATCAAGAAGGCAAGACTGATGCAACAAGGAAAAGAGGTCAGGGATGACATCTGCTTGGAGATGACATGCCGTCCTCTGCGTCTGTATTCGTCTCGGTCGAAGCCGGGACATCGAGATTAGATGCCTTCCAACAAAAGAGTTCGAGCCGTAGATTCGAGCCACTCAGAACGCACTGCGGTTGCGTTTATGACCCATGAAATCCTCTCCGCCAAACTTGCGCTTCCTCATCGCGCCGACGTTGGAGAGGGGACTTCCAGGGCTGGACCCAATTGGTTGTTGGAGAGTCTTGCGACGAGGAGTAATAGGTTTGTTGGCCTGAGCAAGGCGACCTCCTTTGATACCCTTCAACGTTCCCTGCTGAAGCGGGCTCGAGAAGGCGAGAGAATCTTGTGATTGATTGTCGCGCGTTAACAATGTGTGGCGGGCTTGATTGTTGCGGAAGGCGCCGACAACACTTGGGTTGTTGAAGTGGTTAAGAAGAGGGTGGACTTGTTCTTCGGAGCGGACGCTGGTGGCTTGGGCAGGCGTGGACACGGATAGGTGTTCGGCAGTGTCGCTTGATGGAGATGGGTCTTCCTCTTCGGAAGAATTTTCACCGAAATCAACAAGGTCTTCCACGTTCCAGAGGTTTTCGTCCTCAAGGTAGTCATCCTCGTCATCCAACTCATTGGCAGACGAGGAGTCTTGAGTGATGACGCCGTTGTTAGAAACGGAGACAAACGGGAAGAAAGCGTGGATTGGCGCGAAACCCTCACCGAACTGGTCGATCTGGCCGCGGCCGAATCCATTGTTCATGCTTCCCATCATGAGGTTTGCCGAGTTGCTCAGCATGGGCGACATTTCAACTGGAGTCGGGACAGGGCTGGCTTGGGTTGATGACATGATGGGTCTATCACTGCGCATGGGCCTTGGCTGACCTCTGAACATCAACAACTTCTTGCCGACTCCATCATACATGATGAAAGGCTTGGTCCTGTCGTGCTTCCATGTACCAAGGCGTGGACCGCGAGGATGACGAGCTGGTGTGATTTCTTCTGTGGTAGTGCTGGAGTCTGAGTCGCTGGAAGAGTCGGAACGGCGAAGGATAGAATGTACCGGGGCAATGGCGTGTTGGGGTGTCTCTTCTTCATCAGTGTCAAGGTCTGAGTCACCAAGTATCCATGAATCGCCTGGCATCCATGTTAGCAATGAAGTAGTAAGTGTAATTAATTTTTGGCCACACACCCTCAGAATCGGTGCTGTAGCCACTCAAACTTCCAGAGTCATCTCCATTTTCGTCGGCTTCCTCGTCACTTCCAAAAGACCAACGGCCACCGTCACTTGAGATGTGGCCCTCGTCATCTTGCTCAATTGCATTGCGAAAGGTGGGGTTCAAGCTATTTTGGTCAAAGAAGATGTCTGGGAATTGACGCTCGATATCCGAATCTTCGCCATCATCCTCGAAGTGGACTTGGCGCGCGCGAGGTGTCACCGTAGACTCGCTGTCAGAAGATCGCGGAATCCATGTGATCTCACGGGGGCCATCTAAAGGATCAATCTCGGAGGCAACATCAGGTTGACGGCCACGTTCAATGCGTTCAATGTATTCATCAAAGAAGGTTTGTTCAAGAGGGACAGGCGACTGTTCGAAGCCTTCCCAGGTTTCGTATTCAGAATATGGACCCGGCCGAGGGGACAGCAAGTCATCATCATCATAAGTATCCAGTTCAGGATCTTCTTCGATGAGGGCTTTCCTCTCGGCCTCTTCCACATCTGGCTCGTCCTCTTCCGAGTCGGAGATGTTGTCGACTCCACCATACTCAGAATCGCTGGAAGTCACGGAGACATGGGTGGCTCTGCGTTTGGACTTCTTGACTGGAGTGGTAGTCGTCTTGTGGCGTAAATTGCGCGACATTGTGAATATATCAAGGTGAATTTGGGTGAATATGTGGGGTGTAGTAGTGGGTAATGGCCCGGAGGAAATTGGCGGTGTAGCCTAGAAAGGAGGAAAATCGAGATTTGAAGTCCCCAATGTGAGTTTCTTTGTGTAATCGTAGTTTATGTGCGTCGAGTAGGATCGATTGAGATTGTGAACAGGCGTAGAAGAGTCAGAGAGGGTGTGGTTGACTCGGGATGCGCGGGAGGAGGAGGGGTGGTGGGGAGAGTCGCTCGCGGATAGAGTTCTCGCCCTCGGTCTCGAAGAGCGCAACTCAATCTGTATTGTTGTATTATAGACAGGCTCCGGTTGATTCGAGTGCCCTTGAGGCGTTGCGATAGACAACTAGAGTCTGGTACTTCGTCGAGGTCGATGGATGATTGAAAGTCTCGTGGGCTGAAGGACTACGACCATGCTGGGACGCATGGCCGCAGTGGTCGTTCACAGCTCAGCGAAAGCCTGCATGATGTCGACGAAGGGGTATGGGGTTTTGAGGTTTCTGTGAGCGGTTTGTAGTGTGACTTCGTTGTCTTTTGGTGGTGTTGATGGTGGTTGTTGAGGAGAAGAGGAGGAGAGGAGGAGAGGCCAGGGCGCCTTTGATATTTGGGCGCGGGCCATCAACTTTTTTCGCTTACGCTTCCTCCTCTGCTCTGCTCTCCCGCACCAGCCTCAACCCGCTACTCTCTAGCTCCACTTTATGATACTCACTCTGCCATTTCTTTGGTCATCGCTCGTCCGACAGCTGCAGAGAGAGTGTGTCATTGGCTGCACTCACGCTTCACCGCTACATGTTGACTTTGGAGTGAGTTACAACTTGATCCATGAATGCATCCATGTTTCAAAGTCAATTCTATGGGGAATGGATTCCACCAATTCAATTTCAAGGGACTTTTCACGGCGGGGCAGATCACATAGAGCGCGTGCTCAACCATTAGTGACCCCTCAATCAAGAGCTGGAGGGGGCTTTATTAATTTTCACTCCTCACTCTGTAGGTACTGAGTATCTTTACTTGATCCTTCGTGGATCTCCATCTCAGCAAGCGCCGACTCCAGAATGCAGTAGCACAAACAATCGTCTGACACTTTTATCGACGGGTATATCAGCAGCCAATCCTTGCCCTCCTCATACCGTCTGCTGTTCTTCCGATGCTCTCCCAAATGCGGACAGGGGGCACGACCGTCTCCGAAGGCTGAAATCGACCAACGGAATGACGCACAGTTGGAGTCAACACAGCTCGACACAGAGTCATACATCAATACATGCCACCTGTTCTGATGTTCTGAGTCTTACACCATTCAATAGAGCTCAATTATTCACTACGTCTAGTTTTCCATCTCGTCATTGATACTCTTCCAAGTGGAAATGGTTCTTCCTCCGGTCCCAAGTCTCTGTCCTTTTTCTCGCATGACGAAAAGTTTTGCGAATTTTTATTTTGTGCGCGCACCGACTTTTTCTGCCGCCTCTCACCGCGACGCGGGGCTCTCCTCCGAAGTGCAAGCGACAAATCCTGCGACCCTTGACCCCTCTATTTTCGACGTCATCACGTGGATGGGCCACAGGATGATCAATGTCATCTTCGTGCGAAGAGCAGCCGTTGATTTTCCCACGAATTGATTATGGCTCTGCTGATCCTCATTGCATGCTTGTCAAGTTAAGTGCTACTTTATCTCTTCTCGAGGCGGATCACGTGTTTCTGGTCGTGATTGCTCGTTTTCGAGACAGAATTTTACAGACAATGAGAAGCACTGCATTCGTGCTTCTTAGTTTCACCTATGTGCTGTGTTCTCATTCAATCACAGCTGTAACCACCTCGTATTCGATCACTCAACCCTCTTGAGCCTAAATCTCCAAATGCACAATTCAACCGCCCCTCTTGGCCTCTGTAACGTTCCCCTCCATATTAGACAAAACCCAAAAGCAGTGCAGTTATAAACCCAAACTCACAACACAACCTCCTCATACCTCTACCTAAACTTCCTCCTCACAACAATGCTCGCCCTCCTAACCACCACCCTCCTAACCCTCATCTCCGCCCTCCCCCTCAAGCTCCTCCCCACCTACCTAATCTCCTTCACCGTCGGCGAAGACTACGCCCTCTGCCACACCTGTCCCAAACGCACATGCCCAGTCGTCGAGCGCTACCCCTTCAACAGCACCGTCCTCCTCCAATGCTACGTCAACACCAATGATACGGGTCCAGACCCGCCGGGCGAGCCGGCGGCTTATATGTTGAGCACGGATTTTTGCTATGTTAGTGTGGATGATTTTTGGGAGAGTTTGTATGATCGTAAGTGCTCCAATGACATTGTGAAGGAAGAGGGGACAAGTTGAGTAAATGCTAATATATTTGGTTCGTAGAATATAAGTTTCCGAATTGTGGGTTGTTTGGGGATGGAGATTAGATGTTGGGAAGATAATAGTCTTGAAGCTACTTGGAGGAAGCCCAATTTGCAACTAGCGCATCTTCACGCAGCTCTTTGAGCGAGATGTGAAAGTTATCAATCGGTTTGGGCTTGAGTCGGTGACGAAGCATAATGCCGCAGTTCACAAGGAAAATTGGTGGAAGGAAAAGCAGAGTGAGAGTCTGGCTGGTTAAGTCGGCGTGTGCGGAGATGGATGTAGAAGAGCTTGCAGACGTCATGTAATGCAATTCATGATATAACCAGTATAACCGTGCCTCATCACAACAGCGGGTTATCAACCCAATCCTAACATGAAGAAAATCTGTTTCTGTTCGGAAAGGTGAGCAGGGCTGCTTTATCGGCAGTACTGAGTGAGCTGAGGTGAGTAAAGGTGAGGCGAAGGTAAGCCATTTTAGCGCCCGAAGGGACTCGTTTGGGATCCTCGGCTACGACTGGGTTAAGATTGGAAGGAGGGCCGAACTATGTTTCTCCCCCCCCCCCCCCCGTCAAGTAAAGCCGCACGTTAGCGAACGTCAGATTCAACCTCACTCTATACTATTCAACTCCTTGGTGCCACAAGTCGTCATATCCGAATACCTTCAATACTATACATCAGCGATAGTTGATCGACGATTCGGTACAATTCTAAAGGGCCAAAAGGACGACTCGGTGGAGGATTCCACTGCATGAAGCATAAATAGCTGCCCCAGTCACCCAAAGGATGGCAAACCATGCATTCACGAGAGGCACAGAGATGGCATGGTACGCAGTAGATCAACGCTGCCAAAGGCGATTTCAATCCCCTCTCATCACTTCTAAGAATCGCATTCGAAGTCTTCACCCACTACCACAGAGCACTCGACGACATGACAGAAGAGCAAAGCAAAAGATACCTCCCAAACATCCGCAAAATCCTCCCCAAACACCTCTTCCATCGCCCCAAACCCCTGTACAAACCCCTCACCCACCCGCACCTCGAAATCCGCCTGCTCCAAGTATGGCACCGCCCCCGCACCGCACCTCTAACATACCGCTTCATGAACATCGCGTTGCACTTCAACCTACCCTACTGCGCCCTCTCGTACGTCTGGGGCGATCCAGCCGACACCGAAGAAATTATCGTGAATGAGCGCGCACTAGCCGTGACGAAGAACCTTGCTAATGCGTTGCGATATATTGGGGGAAATCTGAATGTGCTGGTGCCCGGAGTGCAGTACGTTTGGTTGTGGGTTGATGCAATCTGTATTAATCAAAATGATATCGAAGAAAAGAACTCCCAGGTGAAGCTGATGGATCTGATATACAATCGAGCCAGCCTAGTGATATCGTGGCTGGGGCTCGACGTAGATGGAAGACCCCTTGCGATTGAGAGGGTCAAAGCGCTGGCGCGGCGATTGAACAATGCGATAGAGAGGGAGGAATTCGAAGATCCCTCCTGGCTGGAGGAGCACGTGGAATTCACCGATGCAGAGACGTTCCGGACTTTCAGGCGGGATCTTCGCAAGATACTGGACCATGACTACTGGGGCAGAGTCTGGATCGTGCAAGAAGTCACTTTAGCGTGGCATGTAGCCATTATGAGCGGAGCGGAAATCATGGCAGATAAAGACCTTGTCCTTGTTCTCCGGTGGCTGCACATAATCCAGGCAAAACAACCCGCCAAACCGCCAAGGGTAGATCGAATGGCGTGGGACTCGCTGACAGATTCAATGACCTTCTCATTTATTGATTTGCAGCTGCACTTCCGCCTTGGGGCAAAGGATTTACGCGAGCGTGGAATACACCTCTTGTGTGACGCAGTCAGGCTGCAAGCAACCAATCCTAGAGACAAAATATACGGTCTGCAAGGGATATGCCCCATGGGACTGATCGTGGACTATGGTAAGGATGTCAGAGAGGTCTACGTGGATATTGCGAAGAAGTTCGTCTCTTCCAATTTCATATTCGAGCTCGTGTCTCGAGCAGGAATTGGCCTCCAACCTGTACCAAATAACCCGTTTGATCTTCCATCATGGGTGCCAGATTGGCATACTTTGTCGGTAGGGAAGGCATGGAATCTATACCAGGCCGCCGCTTTTACAAGCAAGCCAGGACTAGCAGAAGATCGAGTTCAGCTCCCCCTGTCGGCACCGGAACTCACTGCAAACAATCACCTGATGCTCCATGGCATTAGGTTTGATTCCATTGAGGCCATCGGACCGGATTTTGGAGGGCCTGACGGTAGTCTCAGCAGTATAGCCCTTTTTTGCTCTTCTTATGCCCGTATGGACCAGTGTTTTGATCGAGGCCCGACCCAATATCCAACCAAGATACCTCGCCTTCAGGTTTCCTTTCGGATGATATTGACGGGTATTTTCCAGCATCAGGAGCGAGATATACTTGAGCTCTGTCAAGAGTTTCTCTGCCTCCTAGCGAACGTAGACACGCCATTTCCAGTCAATCATGGCGAGCGTCCTGAGTGGAGCACCGAGCGGATCGAACGATTGTCTGCGTTGACCGGGCTCCGAGTGGATGAAAGATTTTCGGAATCTCTACAAGAAATGGTGCTGGGTTCTGCGGCTTCTTGTCCTGATGAATGGCGCAATCTGACAGCCATTGATGCTTTGAATAAAGGCAGACAAAGCTCCCAGAAACTACACTGGAGCATTGTCGAGACGTGTTTCCGCATCATAATGTATCGACGTGTATTCTTTACTTCAACCGGATACCTAGGAATTGGTCCCCCGGGAATATGCGACGAGGATATAGTGGTGAAACTGAGCGGTGTTCCCTGGACTGCTGTTCTTCGTCGGAAGGATCCGTGCTATCAGCTTGTTGGCTTGTGTTATATTGTTGATCTAGTGAGTTCAGAGTTTTGGAATGCTAGCAGAGCAAATGGTCATTGTCCCGAGAGTTTAGAGAAATTCGAATTATGCTGAAGTCTCGCTGGCTGAAGATTTGGCTCTGGTTTTGCAAAGGGCCTGCGTCCTGGGAACACATCTTACTGACTCCAAGGCGGAAGCATTCATTCATCATGTGTGGGGGCCAGAAAGCAGATATCTGTCCCTCGTCAAATTCATGTACGTATGCAGCAATGGTTGAAAGCCTCCAGACACACTTAAAAAAGAATGTTGTGTAGTATATTACTCCGTGATGTGCGTAGGTGGTGAATCTTGAGTACCTTAGTAGTAATGAACATGCACCACGAGTGACGTGCTGCACCTTCAAGAGTCACAATGCCAGCTTTAGAAATTGAGGACAGATCTCCAAAAGTTGCGATATGCAACAAAATCCCAAAAAGGGCATTAAGTGTTGGAACACTGTCATGCGTCGATAGCGCAAACTCCATATCTGATAAGACCGCACACGCAGTGACAGACTTCGAAAATGCGCCTGTGTTTCTTGAGGACAGATTTCAAAATCTTACGAAGTGCAGAAGATTCCTAGATTTAGTAAAGAGTAGCATTCATTTTTCGAAAAGCTCGGGATGGCGCAAGCTCTGAAACTCTCTGGAACTGTGAGCAAGTGACGCGACATCGGACAGGGAAAAGCTATTTCTGATCACCTGAGGGCTTCTGTGACATCATTGGACCCAAGTTTGGGACTAATTTTAGGCTCGTATCCTATTCCCCCTCCTTCCCCCTCCCCTCATATCCCATCTAGCCTAACCATCTAACACCCACCCACCCCCAGCTTTCAAACTCGCCAAAAGCCAGGCCCGCGAAGACAAAACTCCCTTCCCTTACCGAAACTTCAAACAGCTAGCAGACGACGACCCTGAAGAAGCGCAGTGGGCATGGCAACTTGCATTCCTAGACGAATATGATAATGATGTGGATGAGAGAGTTGGTTTTCTAAGCTGGTATGCTGGGGCGTTGGAGAAGGATGCTCAAAATACGGAGGTGAGGAGGAAGAACGAAAGACGGAAGAAGAGGGAGGAGGTGGAGATGGGGGAGACGGTGGGGGAGACGGTGGAGGATGAAAGGAGG